>WNGK01011024.1_pt1 | contig 18134 bp, 12 predicted proteins | sample 5400601 | NCBI WGS metagenome assembly WNGK01 (sample SAMN13153376, study PRJNA577476) | soil metagenome | isolation source: 60 cm soil or saprolite under Garry oak tree replicate 1 | place: USA:California | collected 2016-06-15
CCGCCTCGCGAATTTCTCCAGCGAGCGCCTGATGCGGCTCTTGACCGCGCTCGGCCGGGACGTGGAGATCACGGTCAAGACCAAGCCTCGCAACCGCACACGCGGACGCATCCGGGTGATCGGCGAGGCGCACGCATAATTTCTCGGATGTCTCGCGGCATGATGGGTTTCGCTACCGCCCAACTCATTCTCCGATCTGTCGTCCTGGCCCGGCGAGGCAGCGAGCGCCGAGCCGGGATCCATGAACACGAGCTTAGCGATTATGGGAGATCAGGGGTCATGAATTCCGGCTGTCGGCTTCGCGCCCGCTCGTAACGACGAAGGCGTGCCGCTCCCGTTGGCAATGTGGAGAAAATTAGCCGGGTCTCGCGAGCGTTCTTCTACCGCTCCTTCGTCCACGGCCGGCGCGACGTGTGGCGAATGTGGAGAATCCGAATTCTGTCTGTCAGGATTCGATAAAAGATCTTCTACGGGTAGCGGACAAGCGGAACCACGTGCATCCCTGGTCGTTCCACTACGGCTGCGTAAGCTTCGGGATGGTCCGCCAAATGTGCAATTGTCTCGCGAATCTTTTTTTGACTGCCGCCGCGACCACATCGCCAAACATACGGCTATCGGCGGAAACCTTGCGCAGGTCAGCCGCCGCGCGCTTGCTGTATTCGACCTTCATCCGCGGCGGAATGTCCGGAACGCCGCTTCGACTTCTTCCTCGCTCGCCAAGCCGCTGCGTTCGGCTTCATCGAGCGCTTGTAATTCCTCCGGCGTCGCATGGTAATTGCCGACGCGCCGGCTCTCGATTTCCTCGGCGTACTCCGCAAGTTCCGCCTGATCGGCTTCCGGCCAGGTTTGCGCGCGTTCGAGCACCTCCTTCAATTTCTTCATCATGGACCAATGATCCTGAACCGAAAGAACGCGCAAGCGGCAACCTCACACCGCGGCGGTGATCCACTGCTCGAGCTTCTGCTTGGGCTGCGCGCCGATCTGGCGGGAGGCGAGCTGTCCGTTCTTGAAGATCATCAGGGTCGGGATCGACATGATTCCGTATTTCGTCGCGGTCGCCGGGTTCTCGTCGACGTTGAGCTTCACCACCTTGATCTTGCCGCCCATGGTGCCGGCGATCTCCTCGAGCGCCGGCGCGATCATCCGGCACGGGCCGCACCATTCGGCCCAGAAATCGACCCGCGGGAATCGTGCAGGCAACGTAGAAACGCGGACGCAGAGCGTCAAGAAGGCGACGCCGGCAGGGCTGCTATGAAAATCGCCCGATCCGTCGCTCGGAAGGCCTCTTCCGGGACGCTGCCGAGCAATCCCGGAAAATGAGCCGAACCGTTCGGCGGTCTCTACGCTGTGAGCAACTCCGCAAGCGCCGCATCGAGCGCGGGAGCGGGCAGCTCGACCAGCTCCAGGCTGTCGATCCACAGCAGGGCGGCCCGAATTTCCCGGCCCGGATAGATTTTTTCCAGCACGGCGCGGTAGAGCGCGAGCTGCGCTACGTAGGGCGCCGGCGCGGCCTCGGGCCGGCGCGGCGCCGGCCGGTCGGTCTTGTAATCCGCGATGAGGATGCGCGTATCGGTGACGGCGAGCCGGTCGACTTGGCCCGAGACCAGGAGCGGCGCGCGCGCGGCCCGGGCAATGCGGCCCCGGATCGGCACTTCGGCACGCGTTCCGGGCTCGAACAGCGCGGCAAAACGCGGGTCGCCCAGCACCGCGAGCACCCGCGCGATCAAGCCGTCGCGCTCGGGCTCTTCCCATTGCGGCGCGGCGCGATCGAGATGCCGGCGCGCCGCCTCGGCGCGCCGTTCCGGCGGAAAGTCCGGCAGCGACTGCATCAGGCGGTGCGCCAGCGCGCCGCGCAGCAGGGCTTTGGTTTCCCCGTCGCTCCTCGTCCGGGCGACCCAAGCAGCCGGCTTCGGCGCCCCGGACGGCGCGAGCGCCTGCGGCCGGGCCGCCGCGGCCTCCAGGTTGCGGGAGAGCCAAGCGGGGATCTCGATCGGCTCGAGCTCGGAACGCGGCGGCACCCGCATCGGCATCCCGCCAGGAGTTTTTCGCCAGCGCAGGACCGTGCCGTCCCCATCGATGGCCGGCTCTTCGCTGGCATCCGCCGCGAGCGCGTCGCGGACGAGATCGTACCAGCAGCCGGTCGGCTTGCCGCCGGTGCCGTGCGCGCCGCACACGATCAAATGCTCGGCCGCCCGCGTCATCGCCACGTAGAGCAGCCGCCGGTATTCGTGCTCGGCTTCGCGGCGGGCCCGCTCGCGGGCCGCCGCCATCGGCGCCACGTCGTGATCCTTGGCGCCGGCCCAGACCAGGCAATCCGCAGCGCCGGCCGGCGCGCCGGGAGGCGGGAGCATCAGGATCCGCGGATCGCGCGGCCCGGTCGGGCGCGTCGTGGTGTCGGCCAGGATCACGATCGGCGCTTCGAGGCCTTTGGCGCCGTGCACGGTCATGACTCGGACTTCGTCGCGGACGATGTCCATATCGCGTTTCACCTCGGTTGCCGCCGCGCGCATGAATGCGACGAAACCCTGGAGCGAGGCCGCCTCGGTGCTTTCGTAGGCGAGCGCGAGGTTCAAAAACTCGTCGAGCGCGTCGGCGGCTTCCGCGCCGAGCCGCGCCAGGAACTGCCGGCGCCCGCCTTCGCCGCCGAGCAGGCGCGCATAGAAGCCGAACGGCGGCTCGCGGCGGGCGAGTTCGGCGAGGCGTTCGAGCTTTGCGGCCGCGGCGGCGCCGATCGGATCCTCGGCGGCTCGCAGCGCCGCCCGCAGCGTGCCGCGGCGGTTCCAGGCAAGGCGGAACAAGTGGTCGTCGTCGAGCCCGAACAGCGGGCTTTTGAGCACGGTCGCGAGCGCAAGATCATCGCTTTCGTGCAGCAATGCGTCGGCGAGCACCAGCAGATCCATGACTGCGATGTGTTCGGTCAGCACCAGGCGATCGGCGCCCGCAACCGCAATTCCCGCGTTCTTGAGCGCGCGAATGACGGCCTCGAACAGGGCGCCGCGCTGGCGCACCAGCACGAGAACCTCGCCCGGGCTGCGACCGTGCTCGAGCTGGATGCGGGTCGTGGCCGCGATGCGCTCCGCGAGTTTCATCTGCGGATTGGACTGCGAGGGTTCGTCGAACGGCGCGTCCCAGGCCTCGACCTCGGCCGCCGGCAACGCCTCGACCGGCGGCCAGATCTCCACGAGGCCCGGAGCTTTTCCCGGCAAGGCGATGTGCGGCGGAACGCCGTCCGTATCGCTGGTGACGCTCCGAAACATCTCGGCGCCCGCAAAGACCGTATCGACCGCGCCGAGCAAATTCGTGCCGGATCGGAACGAGAACTGGAATTTGCAGTGACGAAACGCGAGCTGCGCATCGCGGTGCCGGGCCGCGAAATGGCGCGCCATGTCGGCGAACTTTTCCGGAGCGGCGCCCTGGAACGAGAAGATCGACTGCTTCTCGTCGCCCACGGCGAACACGGTGCGCGTTTGCGAACGGTGCACCCCCTCCCCGACCGTGAACTCGGCGGTGAGCTTGCGGATGATCTCCCATTGCGGCGGGCTCGTATCCTGCGCCTCGTCGATCAGCACGTGATCGATGCCGAGATCGAGCTTGTAATGCACCCAGGCGGCCTCGACGGCGGCGAGCAGAGCGAGACTCTTTTCGATCAGGTCGTCGTAATCGAGCAGGCCGCGGTTCTCCTTCTCGCGGCGATAGCGGCGGATGACCGCTTCGGCGACCGTGAGCGCCGCGGCCGTGCGATCGCGGGCGAGCACGGCGCGGCGCGCGAGCGCCAGCGGTTCGAGCCGCGCCTGCTCGGCCTCGAGACGCTCGGCAAGCGCCGCATGCTCTCGGGCGAAAGCCCGGGTGACGATCCGGTTGCGCCGCTCGCCTTTGCCCGTGAAGAACAGCGACAGATAGGCTGGCGCCCGTGCGGCGGCCGGCATGCTCGCGGCGGCATGCAGGCGCGCGGCCTGCTCGCACTCGCTTTTCGATCCTGCGGCCAACAGCGCGGCGACGGCGTTCCATTCCGCAACCGGCAGGTTCGGGCTGTGCGTCATCGCGAGCTCGATGCTTTCCAGCGTTTCTGCCGGCCCGACGCCGAGCGTCGCCGAAAGCTCGGCGATCGCCGCGTCGATGCCGCCGGCGCGCTCGGTCCAGGCGATCAGCGCCTCGCGCTTGCCGATCAAATCTTCGACCGCCGCGCCGAACGCTTTATCGGCGCCCGCCGTGATCGCGGTCGCGAGCGCCCGCCCGAGCCGGCTTTCCGGCGCCGCAGCCGCCTCGAGCAGCACCTCCAGGCGCAGGCGTTCGAGCAGGTCGCGCTGTGCAAACTCCTCCAGCACCGAAAACCGCGCCGCGACGTCGGCCTCGAACGGAAACTGGTGCAGCAGCCGGGTGCAGAACGCATGGATCGTCTGCACCTTGAGGCCGCCGGGAGTTTCGAGCGCCTGCGCGAACAATCTGCGGGCCTTGGCACGGCTCGCGGCGTCCGGCCGCGTTCCCTCGATTGTCGCGATGGTGCGATCGAGCTTCTCGTCGTCGAGCGCGACCCATTGCGCCAGCGTCGCAAACACCTGATTGGCCATATTGGCGGCGGCCGCCTTGGTGAAGGTCAGGCACAGGATCTTCGCGGGCTCGATGCCGCGGAGCAGGAGCCGGATCACGCGCTGGGCCAGCACGTGGGTCTTGCCCGAGCCGGCATTGGCGGCGACCCAGGCCGACGCGGAGGGATCGGACGCTTCCCTCTGCACCCGCAGAACATCGTCGGGGATTTGCGCAAGCTCGCTCATGACCCGTTCGCATCCGTGGCTGCGGCCAGCGACCATTCCTTGACGCGGGCGAGATGGTCGTAGTCGCCGTATCGGGCCTTCCACATGGGGTGGACCAGCGATCGGAACGGCTGGTCCTCGCGATCGAAGCACGCAATGAGCTTGGTGAAACGCGCGAGCGCGTGATCGGCTTGGCTGTCGGGCGTGCCTTCCTTGAATTCGATGGGCATTTCCTCGCCGGCGGGCTCGCCGCCCTTGAGCTGCACGTAAACGAGGGCAGCCACGGACGCGCCGCGGGCGATCTCGGCAAAGCCGCCGTTGCGGAGAATGGCGGCCTCGAGCGTGAGCTGCGGCGCCAATCCGGCGCGCACCTGTTTTTCGGTGCGCACCTCGCCGGTCTTGTAATCGATGATGACGTATTGGCCGCCGAGCAATCGGTCGATGCGGTCGGCGCGTCCCGCCAATCGAAAGCTGCGATCGCCGAGCGCGATGGTGATTTCGCCGCGGATTTCCGCGTGGCTCCTGGCGAGGCCGGCACGCCGCGCCGCATCCCAGCCCACGAACCAGGCCGCGATGCGCTCAAAGCGCGGCCACCAGAATGCGCGAGCTTCCGGAAAGTCCTCGAGCGGCGCGAAACGTTCGCCCCCGAGTCGCAGCAGCTCGGCGAGCGCGTTGGGCGGCAAGGCTTCGGCAAAGCTTTGCGTGAGATCGCCGATCGCATTGTGAATGAGGTTGCCGCGATCGCGCGCGCCGGGCGGGGTATTGACCGCATCAAGCGGCGCGAGGCGGAGCACGTGCTTGGCGTAGATCGTGTACGGATCCCGCAACCAATGCTCGACATCGGTGACGGTGAGATAGTTCGGTCGCGCCTCGCGCGGCGGTCTGGGCGCGGGAGCCTGAATGGGCACCCGCTCCGCGCGGTCGAGCGTGCGTGCCAACGCGAGGTAGCGCCTGCCGCGGGCGAGCGCCTCGCTCCAGCGCGCCTCGCCGGCGACGGCTGCCAGCCGAAGCAGGAATCGCGACGCCACCGTCGGCGCTCCGGCGAGCTTGCAGGCGCGCGTGAGAATCACCTTCCCGGCGCCGAGGCATTGCGCGAAATCATGCGCGGAGAGCCCGATGCGGCGCTCCGGCAGATCGAGCCCCAGCTCGTGGCGCATCGGCCGGCTCAGCCAGGGATCGCTGTGCGCCTCCGGCGGCCAGGATCCTTCCACGAGCCCGCCGACCACGAACGTGTCGAAGCTCTGCAGGCGCGCTTCGAGCCGTCCGAGAATATGCACGCGGGCGCCGGATGCGGGAGGCCTGCGTACATTGCGGTCGGCGATCGCGGTCCGGAACAGATCCGGATAATCGCGCGGGGCGAGGACGAGATCGTCGGCTGCGGGCCGAGCGACGATCTCCTCGAACGCGTCGGCGAGCGCGATGCCGTCCTCGCCGGCGAACGCCGGCACATTGCCGGTTGCGTCCCCGCCGAGCGCGTCGACGACCTCGCGATGGCGGGCGGCGATTTCGCCGAGCCGCTGCGGAGCCGCCGCGAGCGCCTCGAGCGGCTCGATCGCCCCGGCAAGCCGGGCGATCAGCGCGGCCGCGGCATCGAGCTCGGGCTCGGTGAGACGGCCGCGAGGATCGCGCGGGTGCAATTTCATCCGCTCGCGCCGGAAGGCGGCAAGCGCGTGAGCAAGTCCCGCGCATCCGGGCCGCGGCGCCGGACCGCGCAGCAGCGCCCGCTCGAGCGTTGCCAGCGCCCGCGCGTGGCTTTCGGCTCGCTCGCCCAGACGAAACAGCGGATGCTTCGACAATGCGAGCAGCGTCACCGGCCGCAGCCCGGAGAGCGCGGCTTCGGCGGCAAGCCGCGCGAAGATGCCCGCAGGCGTCTCGTCGAGCGCGCTGCCGCGGGAATCCTCGCAAGCAACGTTCCAGCGTCCGAGCGCCGCCGCGACGCGCCGGGCGAGCGCGCGGTCGGCGGTCACCAGCGCGACGCGCGTGCCGGCGGGCTCGATTGCCTCGCACAGGGCGACCGCGATCGCGTTCGCCTCCTCCTCGGCATTTGCCGCCTCGATCACCGCAACGCCGGCCAGCGCCTCGCCGATCAGGCGATCGTCGAGCCGATGCGTCCAAAGCTCGGTCGTCGCCGCCGGCCGAAACGCCTCGGACACGAGCCGAGCGCGCGCCCGTGCCGGCTCGCCGAAGCTGACCACCATTTCCCGGTCCATGCCGATCCGCCGCAGCAGCAAGTGCATGGCGAATTGCGGGTGGCCGGCGGCGGGGGCTGCCGCCTCGTGCCCGGGTGCTTCGGCGCGCCCTCCGATGCATTCCCAGGATTTGCGGTCGAGGTCGGTGTCGAGCCCGGGCAGAACCAGCGCGCCGTTCGGCAGCGCGGCGATCGCGGTGAGGAGCGCGGCGGTGGCCGGCATCGACCCGGTCGAGCCGGCGGCGATCACGGGCCCGTTGTGGGCCTCAAGTCGCATGGCCTCCGCGGCGAGCAGACGATCGCGGCGTTCGGCCGCCTCGATCAGGCCGCGCTCGCCGAGGATCGCCGGCCAGCCGTCGCGCGCGATCTTCAGGAACCGCAACGAGAGCTGCCAATAGGGATCGAACCGGTCCGGCACGAGCTCGTCGAGCCGATCCCACGGGACCTGCCGCGTGGTCATGTCGTCGATCAAGCGGGCCAACTCGTCGGCAAGCGTCAGGGCCGCGGCCGGATTGCCGGCGACGAGCGGGGTGCCGCGCGCGCCGTGCAGCTCGGGCGAGCGGGCCCATTGCGCGATGAGCCGCGCGAGCAGGAGCCGCCGCTCGAGCGCCCCCATCGCGGGTGGCAGCTCGAGCGAAGCCGCGCCGCTCGCAGCCGAGAAGATGACCTCGTCCTCGTCGACGTCGCCGAGCGCGACGAAGCGCGGCAGCACGGCGGCGTCGCGCCCGAGCGCCTCGAGGAAGAGCTCGCCCGCGGCCCGGCAGGCGCGCCGGGTCGGCAGGTAGACGCTCGCCGCGGCGAGCGCGAGTGGGTCGGAGCCGGGAAATCCCGGCACCAGCGTTCCGTCGGCGAGCGCGCGAACGAGCGTCGGCAGGAATGCGAGCGAAGCCGGAATCGTGAAGACGCGCGGGATCACCGGGCTAGGCCGCGCTGGCGAGGATCGCGGCCTCCGCCTCGGCAATCGCATCGGGAGCGCCGACGTGGATCCATATGCCTTCGAGCCGCAATCCGTGCAGGCGGCCGGCCGCGGCGGCGCGGTTGAACAGCAGGTTCAACGGGAAAGGCCCGTCCGGAGCCGCCGCGAACAGGGCGGGCGCGAGGATGGCAACGCCGGCGTATACGAAGGGCACGATCTCCCGCTCCGCGCGCGGAGCGAGGCGTCCATCCGGCCCGAGCGAAAAATCGCCGCGGCCGTCGTAGCCGATGCTCGTCGCGATCGGCGCCAGCAGCAGCAGCGCGTCCATGATCGCCGGATCGAACGCCGCCGCGAGCCGGTCGAGATTGGGCGTCACGCCCTCGATCCAGACCGTGTCGGAATTGAGATGGTAGAACGGCGCCGCGCCGAGGCTTGCAAGCGCGTTCACGGCGCCGCCGCCGGTGCCGAGCAGCCGATCGCGTTCGTCCGACACGACGATTTTCGGTTTTCGCCGCGCCGTCAGATGCCGTCGCATCTGATCGGCGAAATGATGAATGTTGACGACCGCGAGCTCGACCTCGGCCGCCGCCAGCCGGTCGAGCGCGTGATCGATCAGGGCCTTGCCGCCGACCTCGATCAGCGGCTTGGGAATGCGCTCGGTGATCGGCCGCATGCGGTTGCCGAGACCGGCGGCCAAGACCATGGCGCGGCGCGGCCTGAACGGAGAATAGGGTTTCGCCATTGCAGCGGTCTCCGAAGCCCTTGGCGGGAAGGACGGAACGAGGGACGCGATTCGCGCCCCGGAAGCTAGCAAATCGGGCGCGGCCAAGGCACGCACGTGAGAATTGAAATAGTACAACATGTCACAAGCCAAGGATGCATTTTCGCAAAATGAAATGCTCTAAGACCTTGTCCAACTTGCGATTTTTCTCAAACCCGACGCGAAATTTTCCCCAGTTTCAGCACAAACATCGCGGCGAGCCCCGCACGGTCCCGGCCCATGGCCTCTTCACGCCGGTGCCGGGATATTGCCGTCGTACCAGGCCTTGAGCGCGGCCAAGCTCGGATGGGCGAGCGAGCGGTTGAGATATCGGTATACCCGCGGCAGATGACGCAAGGGCGAGCGAGCGGTTGAGATATCGGTATACCCGCGGCAGATGACGCAAATATTGCGGCTTGCCGTCGCGGCGGTCGAGCCGCGCGAAGATGCCCAGGATCTTGGTGGCGCGTTGCGCGCCCAGCATCGCGTAGAGCTCGAGGAACTCGGCAGCCTCGAAGCTCGGATCGGAGGCCTGGCGGGCGCGGACATAGCCGCCAAGCAGTGCCATCTCCAGCGGCTCGGGAACGTCGATCCTGGCATCCTGGAGGAGCGACACCACGTCGTACGCCGGCGGGCCGAGCAGCGCGTCCTGGAAATCGAGCAGACCCACGCGCGCCATGCCTTGGCGCTTCGGCAGCCAAAGCAGATTGGGCGAATGATAGTCGCGCAGCACCCAGGTCGGCGGCGCCTCGACCGCGCGCTCGAGCGCCGCGCGCCACAGCGCCTGGAACTCGGATCTCGCCGGCGGTGCGACGGCGCCGCCCCGCTGCGGAACGTACCAGTCGAGCAGCAATTCGGTTTCGATCAGCAAGGCGTCCAGATCGTACGCCGGCAGCGGATGATCGATGCGCGGCGCGACGGGTAGCACCGGGGGCAGCGCCTGCCGGTGCAAGGCCACCAGCACGTCGACGGCGGTCGCATAGCGATCCTGGACCGGAGCGCCGGTATCGCTCGCCACCACGCCTTCGCGGCCGAGATCCTCGAGCACGAGCAGCCCCTCGGCAAGGTCCGCGGCGTAGATTTCGGGTGCGGAGAAGCCGCGTGCGCGCAGCGCCCGCGCCATCGCCACGAACGGCTTCACGTCCTCGGCAAGATGCGCGATCGCGCTATAGGGCTTGCCGTCCCGCAGCGGCGGCCCGTCCGGTCGGCGTGGCGCGTTCATCAGAACGGCCGTGCTGCCGTCCTTGACCAGACGTTCGTAGATGCGGGTCGAGGCGTCGCCCTGGAGGAATTGGCGTTCGGCATCCGCGAGCCCCGCTTGCTCGAGGAAGCGCCAGATGGTGAAGAGCCGTTCGGTACGCTCCGCAAACGAGCCGAAGGCGGTGACGCTCGCCTCGCGATAGCTCGGGCCCCGCGTCGGGACGAGATGAAAGGCGATGTCGAGCCGATCGGGCGCCAGCAGTCCGTTCGCGCGATCGGGCCATTCGAGCAGGGCGGCGGCGCCCTCGATCGCTTCTTCGAAGCCGAGTTCGACGAGCTCGCGCGGCTCGGAAATCCGATAGAGATCGGCGTGGACCAGCGGAAAGCGCGGCAGCGCGTAGCTTTGGATGAGCGTGAACGTCGGGCTCGGCACTTCGAGCCGCTCGTCCTCGGCGAGAGTGCGAATCAGCGCGCGCGCGAACGTGGTCTTGCCGGCGCCGAGATCGCCGGAGAGCGTAACGAGATCGCCGGGGGCGAGGACGGCGGCGACATCCGCGGCCAGCCGGCGCGTAGCCTGCTCGTTCGGAAGCATCAGCTGATGGGTGGCCGCGGTCAAATTGGTCCGAACGTTCAACGCGCTCCGCCCCGCTACTCGGCCGCGGCGGCCCGCTCGGCCACGTGCTCGAGCGGAAAGGCACAAACGACTGTGGTGCCGCGCCCGACCGCGGAATCCAGCTTTACCGTACCACCATGCAGCTCGACGAACGAGCGCACGATCGAGAGGCCGAGCCCGGTACCGCGATGCCGCGAGCCCAGCGCATGGGTCTCGAAGCGATCGAATACCCGGTCCTGGATCTCGGTGGGAATGCCCGGGCCGCGGTCGCTGACGCGGAACACCACGGCGTCGCTGCGCCGTTCGGCGGCGAGCGTGACGACTTCGCCGGGGGGCGAGAAGCCGATGGCGTTGACCACCAGATTATACAGGATTTGGCGCAGCCGCCGCTCGTCGGCGGTGAAGCTGCCGATTCCGCCGTCGGCACGGATCTCGAGCTTGAGGCCCTGCTCGGCAAGTCGATCCCGCACGGCTTCGGCGACGGCGTCCACGACGGTGCGAATGTCCACGCTGCCGAGATCGAGCGTCATCACGCCGGCGTCGATGGTGGCGAGATCCAGGATGTCGTTGATGATGGCAAGCAGGGAGGCGCTCGAGGAGTTGATATAGCCGAGATACTCGCGTTGCTTCTCTCCGAGCGAGCCGGTCGTCGGGTCTTCGAGCAACTGGGCGAAGCCGATGATGTTGGTCAGCGGCGAGCGCAATTCGTAGGAGACCAGATGGACGAAGTCGTTCTTGAGATCGTAGGCGGTCTGCAGAGCCTCGTTGCGCTCGCGCAGCGCGCGCTCGACGTTGACCGAATCGGTGACGTCCTGGAACGTGACCAGGGTGGCGCCGTCGGGCAGCGGCATCGTCGCGCAATCGATCACGCTGCCGTCCTTGCGCTCCAGCCGCTTCGAGATCGGCTGGCGGTGCTCCAGCCCGGTGACGGCGCCGCGCAGCGATTGCCAGGTCAAATTGTCCTCGTGCAGCGCCTGGCAGGCGGCGATGATCGCCTCCATGTGGGGGCGCTCGGCGAGCAGCGGGGGCAGCAGCCGCCACATCCGGGCGAACACCGGGTTGAACAGCCGCAGCCGGCCGTCGCTGCCGAACACGGCGACCCCTTCCGAGAGATGATCGAGTGTTTCGCCTTGCACCCGGATCAAAGCGTCGTAGCGGCGCTTGAGCTCCAGGGCTTCGGTGACGTCGTCGAACAAATAGGTGATGCCGCCCTCGGGGTTGGGCGTGGTGACGACCCGTAGCGTGCGTCCGTCGGGCAGATGCCATAGATGCTCGGTCGCCCCGACGGCGCGGTAGGCCTCGTGGAGCTCACTCTTCCAGGAGCGGAAATCCGCCTGCTCGGGGAGCTTGCGCGCCGCGCGCAGCTGATCGAGCACGGCGCTGTCGCTCGGCTGCTGATCCAGGAACTCGCTGGTCAGGCCCCACAGCGCCCGATACGCGGCATTGTGGAACGTGAGCCGTTGGTTGGCGCCGAAGATGGCGACCGCGGTCGGTAGCTGGTCCAAGGTCCGCCGATGCGCCTGCATGGTGCGGGCGAGTTCGCTGCGCGTGGTCTCGACCTCGGTCACATCGATGCCGATGCCGGCGCGGCCGTTGCGCGTGGCGAGATCGAATACATCGAAGATCCTTCGGGTCCCCGCGACGATGACGGCCAGCCGGGCGGCATAGGGTTCGCCCGACGCACGGGCCGCCGCCAGCTCGGCGCGCGTGGCGGGATCGAGCAACTCCAGGCCGCCCGCGACCGCTTCGCCGCTGTCGCGGGCGTCGACGGCATGCGCATAAGCCGGGTTGACCCAGCTCTGCCGGCCCGCGGCGTCGCTCGCCCAGATCGGCGAGGGCAGTGCTTCGATCAAGGTCCGGATCGCGTCGACGTCGCGCAGCAATTTGCCATGGCGGGCAGCGAGCTCGGTCAGCTCGCGCCTGACGCCCCCGACCTCCTTGAGGCGGAGCACGGCTCGTCCGCCGATGGCGCGCCCTTCGGCCTCGATGTGGCGCCCGGCAAGCGTCGTCGCCGCGACGGCAAAGCCCTGGCCGCGCGAGCGAAGCGCCTCGACCGCGCGCTCCATGATGCTCGCCTGGTCGGCGTCGAGCCAGGTCGAGAACGCCAGGATGCGGCGCGCGACCGGAACCGAATTGACGATGCCGGGATCGCCGAGAACCTCCGGCTCCTCGAAGCGCGCGTCCCAGGCGATCACGACCTGCGGCTCGGCGAACAGCAGCGCATGCGCGCGGTCGACCTCTTCGCGAAGCCGGACGATTTCGGCGCGGTCGGCGGCGGCGGCACGCTGCGCGCGGCTGCGGGTGCGGACGAGACCGATGGCGGTGACGACCGCGAAGGAGACCACGCCGACGATCAGCGCGAACGCAGCGAGCTCATGACGATGCAGCTGGGCGAGGCCGGTCACATACCGATCGAGGTCGGCAAAGAGCCTTGGCTCGGCAGCGGCGGGACGCGATGGCGCCCAGGCGGCGGCGACGATCAGGGATTTGGCAAGAAAGCTTGCGCACCGATCAGCACGAAAGCGTCCGGCTTCGGCCCGGATCGTGTCCGGCATCCCCACTGCCCCTGCTCGGCCTGCGATCGCGCCGCCGAGCGAGGACGCCACTTGGGCCCGGCGGTGCCGCAGGCACGCTCCGCCGCGCTGCGCCCGCGAATCGCTGCAATGTACCTCCGATGCCGGCAAACGCTAAGAGCCCAGACCGTGAACGGGGGCAATATCGCGATGGCAATCCGGCGCCGACACTTCGGCGCGCGATGCGGCGCGAAGGATCCGCGCCGTTCACAGGCCTTCAAACAACGCGGTCGACAGATAGCGCTCGGCGAACGAGGGGATTACCACGACGATATTCTTTCCCTTCATGTCTTGCCGCGCGGCGACCTTGAGTGCGGCGGCGACCGCGGCGCCCGACGAAATGCCGCCGGGAATTCCCTCGAGCCGCGCCAGCGCCCGGGTGGTGTCGAGAGCCTCGTCGTTGGTGATCGTGATCACCTCGTCGATGACGGAACGGTCGAGGATTTCCGGGATGAATCCCGCGCCGATCCCCTGGATCTTGTGCGGACCGGGGGCTCCGCCCGAGAGCACCGCGCTGTCCTTGGGCTCGACCGCGACCACGCGGATCGACGGCTTGCGGGCCTTGAGCACCTGTCCGACCCCGGTGGCGGTGCCGCCGGTGCCGATCCCGGATACAATCACGTCAACGGCGCCCTGGGTGTCGTTCCAGATTTCCTCGGCGGTGGTGCGCCGGTGGATTTCGGGGTTGGCCGGATTCTTGAACTGCTGCGGCATCACCGCATTGGGAATTTGGCCGAGCAGCTCCTCGGCTTTGGCGATGGCGCCTTTCATCCCTTTCGCCGCTTCAGCACGAGCTCGGCGCCGAGCAACGCCAGCATCTTGCGGCGCTCGATCGACATCGAATCCGGCATCACCAGGATCAGGCGATAGCCGCGCGCGGCCGCCACGAACGCCAGCGCGATGCCGGTGTTTCCGGAAGTCGGCTCGATCAGCACGGTCGAAGGCCCGATGCTGCCGTTCGCCTCCATCGCGTCGATCATCGAGACGCCGATGCGGTCCTTGACGCTGCCGATCGGGTTGAAGAACTCGAGCTTGGCGAGCACCTGGGCTTGGGCGCCCCGCATTTGCGGCAGGCGATTGAGCCGTACGATCGGCGTATCGCCGATGGTGTCGGTGATCGAATCGAAAACGCGACCGCGGCCGGGCTGCGGCGCATGGGCTACGGGGGAAGGCTGGGATTTCAGCGCGGCGACAGACATGGCGAACTCCTGTGCTTCAGGGAGGCGCGTTTCTCGAGCGGCCGAAGGGGATGAACGGCGCGCCGGAGAACCGGGCTTGGCGGTCATATAGGACACAATTCTCTTCAATGCCGGTTGATCGAGATCAAAAAGGATGATTTTGCGAGATACGGCGTTAAACAACAATTTCATACTAGAAATGCGCAGGTCCGGGGCGCCGATGAGCCATCGTCCGATCCCAAAACCGTGCGAATCAGGAACTCCCCGTCGAGCCGAAACCGCCGCCGCTGCGTGCGGTCTCGTCGAGCTCCGCGGTCTCGATCATTCTCGCGCGCAAGCTCGGGGCGATCACGAGCTGCGCGATGCGCATGCCGCGCGTCACCGTGAACGGCTCGCTCCCGAGGTTGACCAGCAGCACCTGGACCTCGCCGCGGTAATCGGCGTCGATGGTGCCGGGCGCATTGAGCACGCTCACGCCGGATCTGGCCGCAAGGCCCGAGCGCGGCCGCACCTGGCCTTCGGTGCCGGGCGGGAGCGCGAGCGCGATCCCGGTCGGGACCGCCGCCCGTGCTCCCGGCGCGATCACGATGGGCGCCGCATGCGGGATCGCGGCGAGAAGATCGCATCCCGAGGCGAGCTTGGATTGATACGCGGGCAGCGGCAGATCGGCGCCGTGGGGCAGCCGCGCGACGCGGATTTCGATTTCGTTCATGACGGCCGGGCAAGCGTCGCCGCGATGCGGCTCACCAGCATCCTGGCGACTTCGTGCTTGGGCTGCATCGGCCAGGTTTCCACGCCGTCCGCGGTGACGAGGTGAATGCGGTTGCTCTCGCCGCCCATGATGCCGGTCCCCTCGGACACGTCGTTGGCGAGGAGCCAGTCGCAATGCTTGCGCGCGAGCTTCCTCTTGGCGTTCTCGACGACGTGTTCGGTCTCGGCGGCGAACCCGATCACCAGTGTCGGCCGGTCGGATTTTCGGCTGCCGATGGTGGCGAGGATGTCCGGGTTCTCGGCCAGCACGAGCTTGGGAACATCGGCATCCTTCTTGATCTTGCGGCGGTTGGGCTCCGCGACCCGCCAATCGGCGACCGCTGCCGCGAAGACCGCAACGTCGGCCGGCAAGGCCTTTTCCACCGCTTCGAGCATATCGCGCGCGCTCTCGACATGAACGATGCGCACTCCGGCCGGATCGAGCAGGCCGACCGGCCCGGATATTAGCGTCACCTCGGCGCCTGCGTCGGCGGCCGCGCGGGCGATGGCGTGGCCTTGCTTGCCGGAGGAGCGATTGGCGATGTAGCGCACCGGATCGATCGGCTCGTGGGTGGGTCCGGACGTGACGAGGACGCGCCGGCCGTGCAGCGGCTTTTGCCGATCGGCGCCGCCCAGCAGCTGCTCGATCTTGGCGAGAATTTCCAGCGGCTCGGCCATGCGGCCGATACCGTGCTCGCTGCGCTCGGCCATCTCGCCCTCGTTCGGCCCTACGCAGGCGATGCCGTCCGCCGCGAGCCGCGCGAGATTGCGCCGGGTCGCCGCGTGCGCCCACATGCGCGGGTTCATCGCCGGGGCGATCAGCACCGGCTGGTCGGTCGCGAGCAGAACCGCGGAGGCGAGATCGTCGGCATGGCCGCCCGCCATCTTGGCCATCAGGTCGGCGGTTGCCGGCGCAACCACGATGAGATCCGTTTCGCGCGCGAGGCGAATGTGGCCGACGTCGAACTCGCTGCGCGGATCGAACAGGTCCGTAAACGCCCGCTCGCCGGCAATCGCTCCGACCGCCAGCGGCGTGATGAACGCCTGGCCGCCTTTGGTGAGGATTGAGCGCACCGCCGCGCCGCGCTCTTGCAAGCGCCGGATCAAGTCGAGCGCTTTGTAGGCGGCAATGCCGCCGCCGATCACCAGCAGGATCCGTTTGCCCTGGAGCATCCCGGCCTCATCCGGCGACCGCGTTCTATCGAACGCGGTCGACTAGGCATCAAATAGGTCATTTGGCGGCTGCCGTCATGGTTAACGTGATGACGTTCGTTCACAGTCCCCAAATCAGCATGGCGGCTAGCAACGCCACGATCAGCCACAGCGCGAAGCCCGTCCATCGGTTGCGGCGCGCATCCGCCGACGCGATGGCCGCGACCGTCTCGGGCGCGAGCACGACGCCGTTGCGGGTGACGGCGTCGATATGGTCGAGCACGACCGCGGCGCGCCCGAGCAGCTCCGGCACGCCGCCGAGAAAGCGGCCGAGCTCCACCGCGCCTTCGGCCGCCTGCTCGATCCTGCCTGCGGGCCCGAGATGTCGCTCGACCCATTGCCGCACCACCGGGTCGGAAGTCGACCACATGTCGAGCCCGGGATCGAGCGAGCGCGCCACCCCTTCCACGACCACCATGGTCTTTTGCAGCAGCAGCAATTCCGGCCGGGTCCGCATGTCGAACAGGCTCGTTACTTCGAACAAGAGATTGAGCAGCTTGGCCATCGAGATTTCGGCGGCGGTGCGGCTATGGATCGGTTCGCCGATCGCCCGGATCGCCTGCGCAAAGCTCTCCACCGAGTGCTGCGGCGGCACGTAGCCGGCTTCGAAATGCACTTCGGCCGTGCGCAGATAATCGCGGGTGATGAAGCCGTGCAGGATCTCGGCGAGGAACCGGCGCTCCTTGGCACCGAGCCGGCCCATGATGCCGAAGTCGACGGCGATGAACCGGCCGTTGGCGTCGACGAACAGATTGCCCGGGTGCATGTCGGCGTGAAAGAAGCCGTCGCGCAACGCGTGGCGCAGGAACGATTGCATCAGCGCGCGGGCGAGCTCTTTGAGGTCGAAGCCCTTGGCGAGGAGCGTCGCGCGGTCGGACAACGGCGTGGCATCGATCCATTCGAGCGTGAGCACGTCTTTGGCGGTCCGCACCCAGTCGATTGCCGGCACGCGAAAATCCGGATCTTCCTTGGTGTTCTCGTCCATTTCCGAGATCGCCGCGGCCTCGAGGCGCAGATCCATCTCGACCGCCACGCTGCGCGCCAGCGTCTCCACCACTTCGACGACACGCAGCCGCCGCGCCTCCGCAGACATCCGCTCGGCGTGGAAGGCGACGAATGCGAACGCTTCGAGGTCGATCTTGAAGCGGCGCTCGATGCCGGGACGCAGCACTTTGACGGCGACCGGCCGGCGCGCGCCCAGCTCGATCACCTCGGCGCGATGCACCTGGGCGATCGAGGCCGCCGCAACGGGCGGGCCGAAGCTGACGAAGACGTTCGCGATCGGCGCGCCGAGCGCGCTCGCGACCGCCGCCTCGGCGTCGGCTTGCGCAAACGGCGCCATTTTGTCCTGCAGGCTTTCGAGATCGCGCGAGAGCGCCGCGCCGACGATATCCGGCCGAGTCGCCAGGAACTGGCCGAGCTTGACGTAGCTCGGGCCGAGCCGGGTCAGCGCGGCGGCGAGCCGCACCGCGCCTGCGGCACCGGCCCCGGTCCGGCGTTCGATCAGCCTGCCGAGACTCAGCAAGAGACCGATCGGCCACGGGAAGAACACCGGATCGAGCAGCCCGAAGACCCCCTCGCGCGCAAACACGAAGCCGGCGCGGGTAAGCCGCGCAAGATGTGCGGGGGCGAACACGATGGGCGGACGCCGCCCGGGCGATTCCGGCGCGCTGCCGCGGAGCAGGAGGTTCATGTGCGGGCGCGCCGGGATCACAGCCTCCAGCCGGAGTGGAGCGCGACGATGCCGCCGGACATGCGCCGATGCGACACCCGGCGGAAGCCGGCACTGCGCAGCATCACCGCCAGAACCTCCGGCCGCGAGAAGCGACGGATGGATTCCACCAAATAACGATAGGGCTCGGCATCGCCGACCACCATCCGGCCCAGGGCCGGAATCACCTGAAACGAATACAGCTCGTACAGGCGATCGAGCCCCGGGACATCGACCGCGGAGAATTCCAGGCACAGAAAATGCCCGAGCGGCTTGAGCACG
>WNGK01003069.1_pt1 | contig 18129 bp, 22 predicted proteins | sample 5400601 | NCBI WGS metagenome assembly WNGK01 (sample SAMN13153376, study PRJNA577476) | soil metagenome | isolation source: 60 cm soil or saprolite under Garry oak tree replicate 1 | place: USA:California | collected 2016-06-15
CCGAGTGATTTCGGATTCCCGATTGACGTGCATGCGCATGAGCCGGAGACGATTTACGTCGTGCCGATCAAGAGCGACTCCGAGCATTATCCGCCCAGTGGCAGATTGCGCGTGTATCGTAGCCGGACAGGTGGGAACGGATGGGAAGCGCTGACGAAAGGTCTGCCGCAACGCAATTGTTATGTGAACGTGCTGCGCGATGCTATGTCGGTTGATTCGCTCGAGCCGTGCGGCATTTATTTCGGAACGACAGGCGGACAAGTGTACGCGTCAGCAGATGCCGGCGATAGCTGGAAACCGATCGTGTGCGATCTACCGGCTGTGCTTTCCGTTGAGGTGCAGACACTGCCATGAGCAAGGTCCAAATCCCAGGCTCCAAATCCCAAACAAGAGGAAGAATGGCGAAATCCGAATGACGAAGCTCGAAGGAATGACGAATGATCAAATGACGAAGTATTCGGCGTCGCTTCCTTGTCATTCGGGCTTCGCGCTTCGTCATTTCTTGCTGACATTGGGATTTTGCCTGAGGCTGACATGATCCATGTTTTTCTGCCTCAACCCGCGACTCCGGCGAACCGTTGGGCTGTTCTTCTGCAATTGATACCATAGTGCAAATGCGATTCTATCTGGTCATGCTTTTGGGAGTCTTTGTCGTGCCTGTTTCCCCGGCGGAGATCGCCCGCGATGATCATCACGTTGCAGGAGAGCCTGGAATCTCGCTGTTTGTTCGCGAGATCCGGCAGACGGATGCCAAGGATGGAAAGCCGATACTTTTGATCCACGGCGCCCGCGTGCCCGGGATAGCTTCATTTGATCTCAAGGTCCCCAACGGTTCCCTGGCCGAGGATTTAGCCCGGCGTGGCCTTGCGGTTTACATCATGGACATTCGAGGATACGGCTCTTCGACTCACCCGCCTGAAATGTCTCACGCTCCGGAGGCGCAGGCGCCGCTGGTGCGCTCGGATACTGCGGTGCGCGACATTGCCTCCGTCGTCGAATGGATTCGCAAGCGGAGCAAGCAGCCCAGGGTGGCTCTACTCGGCTGGGCAACCGGGGGAAGTTGGGCAGGACATTACGCAACCCTCTATTCTGATCGTCTCAGTGAGCTAATCCTGCTAAATACACTCTATGGCGGAAGCGACCAGCACACCATGCTGGGCCATGGAACCAATATGGAAGATCTGGATCACGCGGGTCGATTCAATCCTGTGATTGGCGCTTATCGGTTGAATACAGAGGCTTCGCTATTCGGTGCGTGGGACAGCAGCATCCCTGAGCAGGATAAGACTGGCCGGCGCGATCCCATGGTCACAAAGGCATACGCGAAAGCCGCGCTCGATAGTGATCAGACGAGTGCCGCTCGCACACCGCCGAGCTTTCGGTCGCCTAATGGCGCGCTGGAAGACAGTTTCTACCAAGCCATTGGGCGGAAACTGTGGGATGCCTCATTCATTCGCGTTCCCACTTTGATTGTTGCTGGGGAACGCGATTTCTGGTCACGACCGGCGGATCGTGAGTTATTGCGCACGGAGTTGGTTCACAGTCCAAAGGTGAAGGTGGTGGTGATTCCGGGAGCAACTCATTTTGTGCATCTTGACCGGTCGGAACATGGAAGAAAAATGCTAATCGAGGAGATTATTTCGTTTGTAGGAGCTTAGCAATGGCAGCGAAAGTTCGGCTCATTCTTCCGCCTCATCTCCGCACGCTGGCGCGTGTCGATGGTGAAGTGGAACTGCAGCTTTACCCTCCGGTGACCCAGCGGTCTCTGCTTGACGCACTCGAAACTCGCTATCCAATGCTGCGCGGGACAATACGCGACCACACTACCCGACTGCGCCGGCCACTCGTGCGGTTTTTCGCCTGCGGAGAGGATGTCTCTCATGAACCGCCGGATGCGCCGCTGCCCGACGCGATTGCGGAGGGATCCGAGCCTTTTGTGGTGATAGGAGCGATTGCTGGGGGTTAGTCTTTCTCGAATTCCAACAATGCTATCGACAAAGCCGGAGAAAATGTCTAAGTGAACAGGAAACCTAAAATGGAGGAGAAGACATGAATACAGAAGAAGTTGCAAAAAGGCTGGTGGACTATTGCCGCAAAGGCGAATGGAGGAAGGCGCTCGACGATCTCTATGCAAAGGACATCGTGAGCGTGGAGGCCCACGAAATGGAAAACATGCCGGCAGAAATGCGCGGCATCGATCAGGTGCGCGGTAAGACTGACTGGTGGGAGAAGAATATGGAAGTGCACAACGCGAAAGTGACTGGACCATTTGTGGCCCGCGACACCTTTGTTGTGCAGTTCGATATCGATGTAAGCGAAAAGGCGTCCAAGAAGCGAATGCAGATGTCGGAGGTGGGGATTTACACCGTTAAAGACGGCAAAGTGGCGCGCGAGGAATTTTTGCCGCTTGCCCAGAAAAAAGAGTAGGCACCGACCAAGCGGGCAAACTGCCCCGCAAAAGTAGCGCAAGCGTCCCCGCTTGCGAAATTCTCAGAAGACGCAAGCGGGACGCATACGCTATCGAAAAGATGTTTGGGGAGGTGACCTCCTGTTGTGACGGTCAGGTGGTGATCGCTTGATTGCATCGCGGAGACGGGGTGGGATATGCTCGCGCGCATGTCTGGTAAGGCGAAGCCAACCCACCAAATCAACCGCGCTCACCATTTTGGAGATACCATACGCCGCGAATTCGCGTTGCTTATTGGTCTCGGAACAGCGGTAATTTTTTTCGGAACCGGAAGTCGGCTGGTTGAAATAATCGCGCATCCAGTCGTGCTGACTGCTGTCTTTCTCTGGCTTTTTGTCGTTATCCTTTGGTCTGCAACGTCCGTTGTGCGGCATGCCGACTGTCTTGCCATCAAGTTTGGCGAGCCTTACGGAACCTTAATCCTGACGTTGTCGGCGATTAGCATTGAGGTGGCGATGATTTCTACGGCGATGTTGCATGGCGCAAATAATCCCACGCTCGGGCGGGACGCAATTTTTGCTGTGGTCATGATCGCTCTCAACGGCTTGGTAGGGCTATCCTTATTGCTGGGTGGATTACGCCATCACGAGCAGCACTACAATCTGCAAGGCGTCAACTCCTATCTTAACGTTATCATGACATTGGCGGTGCTCGGTTTAGTTCTGCCAAATTTCACTACTTCTACGAGCGGGCGAAACTTTTCCACCGAACAGGAAATCTTTTTTATCGTTATGTCACTATCGCTTTATGCGATTTTTCTGCTCATCCAGACCATGCGACATCGCCGTTATTTCATGGACTCAAAGGACGCAGTAGTGGGGGTCAATTCTGCTCATCATCCACTTCAGATGCACTCAACGGTTTTTCATGCAGGCATGCTGCTCCTTTACCTGATTGGCGTTATCTTACTGGCGGAAAAGTTCGCCATCCCGTTGGATAACAGTATTGAGCAATTTAACATGCCACAGGAATTTGGCGGTGCGATGATCGCGGCATTGGTGCTTTCCCCGGAGGGATTGGGCGCCATCCGTGCCAGCCTGCGCAATCAGCTGCAGCGTTCAATAAACATTCTGCTCGGTTCGGTGCTCGCGACTATTGGACTAACGATTCCCGCCGTGCTGTTGGTTGGTCTCATTACGAAACGATCGGTGACACTCGGCGTAGAAGGCGGCAATCTTCCGCTGCTGCTGTTAACGCTTGCTGTGAGCGTGGTCACGTTTACCAGCCGAAAGACAAATGTGTTACAAGGTTGCATCCACTTGCTGCTATTCGCTGTATTTGTGCTTTTGATTTTTGCGCCGTGAATCGAACCAAGATATCTCAAGTGCGGAAATTCGCTGTTCAACAATGGGTCACAAAATAGTATGACATTTATGACGTTTCGTGGTTACCTCGAACCTCAATCCGTCACTATGGTTGGGAGAACGATTCTTTGTTAAATATGGCCAAGGTTAAGAATCTGAAGAAAAAAATCCGGCGGCTGGAAGTTCGCCTGCAAAAGGGTACGAAGAAGCTCGCCAAGCTGAAACAGAAGCTCCAGGCAGCAGCACCGGGCGCGGCGAAAACTAAAGCGACATCGCCTGCTGTCAAAAAAGTGAAGAGAAAACTCAATCTTACACCGGAACGCCGCGCGCAATTGGCTGCAGCCATGAAAGCCAGATGGGCTGCTAAAAGAGCTGCCGCTGCGACGCCGCAGGAAGGCAATCCTTTCCGTCCGCAGTTTTCGCAGGAAGGGGTCTCTCAGCCGCAGTAAAAATTAGTCACAGCAGCAATTGGCGATCCGAATCGCTGGCCTGCGCTTCATTGTGTCTTACGTCTGCCTTCGCATTACGATGGCATCCGGTTTTTCTTCGACGACCTTGAATCCAAACCGCTCATAAAGCCGCAATACCGGTTTTCCAGCAACAAGGCTGAGCGAAATCGTTGACTGCTCGGGATTCGCGCGGACCAATTGCGTCAGGAGGGCTGTACCGATGCCATGCCTCCGATGCTCCGGTTTAACAGCAAAGGCAAGTTCCGGCGGCGCATCGTCTTTATCGATCGGCTGTCGCAGCCAAACAGCGCCTAGGAGTGATCCGTCTTTCTTATCGTATGCCACGAAGCCGCTATCGCCGGCGCGGCCCCAGCCTTCAACGTAACGGGAGAACTCCGGCCGATGCAGGATCTCGCGTGAGGAGGGCTCCTGTTTGCCAAGGGAAGAAAAACCCTGATGTAGCATCTCCCGGAGGATGGGCTCGTCGTCCGCTCGAAGCGGTCGGATGATGTAGTCCATGTATCAGATATCAGCGCCTTTCATGAAACCGTTACTAATAATGAACGAAATACCAGCCCCAGTCAGATGTCGAATGTCAACGCAGTCCTTCTGCGACTGACACAGTAGCCGACGGCACGCCGCAATAATCGCGTTGTATTCTTGCCGCAATTGGCAACCATCAAGAATGGCAGGGGATCGCGATTATATTCTGGGCACGCACGACGTGGAATTGGCGAGACTCGGACTGCAACATCGCGTCTGGCGTCCAGTGGTTTTGGATTGCTGGCAGAGAGCCGGCATTACAGTAGGGAAACGTGTACTGGACGTGGGTGCTGGTCCCGGATATGCCACTGTCGATCTTGCGGAGATCGTCGGGCCAACAGGTGAGATTGTCGCGCTCGAACGGTCCGGAAACTTCACCCGCGCGATGGAAGAAGTCTGCCGCGCGCGATCGCTCACGAATGTGAAGATTCACGAGCTGGATCTAATGACGGATGAATTGCCGGAAGGAGATTACGATTTTGCCTGGTGCCGATGGGTCATGTCATTTGTCAACGATCCGCCGTTGTTGATCAAAAAATTGAGCGGCGTTATGCAAAAAAGTAATGTCGCCATCTTCCACGAATACGGGCACTACGAGACGTGGCATTTTTTGCCGCGTTTAACAAATCAGGAGCGGTTCCGCGAACACGTGATTGAAACGTGGCGTCAATCGGGCGGTGAACCTGATGGCGCCGCCGGATTACCGGCGCTGTTGTCAACAAATGGTTTTGTTATACGCTCGGCTACACCACACATATTTTGTGTGCGGCCGAACGATTACATGTGGCAGTGGCCTGCGACATTTATTGAGATTTATCTCCCGCGTCTGATCGAGATGGGGCGGATCGATCAAAACTTCGCCGACAAAGTCCGCGCCGATCTGGCTGATGCAGAAAAAAATCCAAATGCGTTAATGATTACACCGCTGGTTCTGGAAATTGTCGCCGAAAAATTGTAGAGGCAGGCGTGCTGCCGTTTGTGGGACTGGTGGAGGTAGCGCCTCAGCGGCGGAGAAGCTTGAATGAAATCGCGTCCAAGCGGAGTCGTAAAGGCGAGATGAATCCAAAGCATCGCTACCGGCTCGAGCAGGCGTGCGACGTCGATCTTGCCGGTATCAGATCGCGCACACCAAATTTTATGTTATGGCCCGCAGCGGCCCAGGGTTTCCCAAGCGCCCCGCTTACGTTTCCCGCTCTGATGATGCCGATATTCATGGCTAATTAACTGGCGAAAAGTTGTCCCAAAACAAGGTTGAACAATCGATCAACCTGCGATGCCAGCGAGACCCAGTCGCTCTGCGTCGGCTTTGAGCGCAACGATAACTTCCATGATGACCTCATCGAGTGACATACCCAGTTCTTGCGCACCGCGCATGATGTCGTCGCGATTCACGGCGCGAGCGAACGCTTTGTCTTTCATCTTCTTTTTCACCGCTCGAACATCGACATCATGAATGCTTTTTGTCGGACGAACGAGCGCGACTGCAATGACGAAGCTGCTCAGTTCATCGACCGCGTAGAGTGTTTTCTCGAGCAGCGTCTCGCGCGGGACTTTCGCGTAATCCGCGTGGGAAAGAATCGCCCGGCAAATTTCCTCGGTCCAGCCACGCTCGCGCAGCCAAGCAACGCCGATGAATGGATGACCTTCGGTCGGGCTGTGTTCCAGATTCGGATGCCGCTCATAATCCATGTCGTGTAACAGTCCTACCGCTTCCCAAAGATCGACATCTTCGTCGCGCAATTGGGCAAAATGCTTCATCGAATCGGCTACGGCATAGCAATGTTTTCGCAGGGCTTCCGATTGGACCCACTCGTGCAGAACGTTTAATGCGCTAGAAGCGAGCGTTTCACTCATCCCTGTGATTTTAATGAATGGAAACGCTGTCGCCGCTTTTTATTTTCGTGGCAAGCCGCACCACATCCCAATTGGCCAGACGAATACAACCGTGGCTTGCGGCGCGGCCAATCGAATCTGGAGTGTTGGTGCCGTGAATGGCGATTCCTTTTTTATTGAGCGCAATCCACATTATGCCGACAGGATTCCGCGGACCGGGTGGAAGCAGGCAAAAATTGCCGCTGCGCCTGCCATGTCGAAGCATTTCTTTGTCATAACGAAAAGTTGGCAGCTTGGTAATCCCGTGCACTTTCCATTCACCGATGGGTGAGGCGGTCTGCGCGGAACCGATCGTAACTGGGTATGTGGCGATGAGCTTATCGCCTTCATGCACCTCAAGCATGTTGGTCTTTGTGTCGATCTTTACGGCGATAGTCGCAGTTGAGCCTTTGTTTTCGGCTGAATTTCCAGCTTGCACATCGGGTTTATCTTCGATGTCAATTGCAGCTTGTGACCCGACCTCGCTGCCTGGTTTAATACTTTTTACCGAGGCAAGCTCAAACGGCTCGACATTCGGGACCATGAGCTGGTCGCCAGACTTGATTGTTTTCAGCTTACCAGGATTGAGTTGTTCGAGGAAATGAATGTCACAGTGAAACTTCTCGGCGATAGCTTCGGCCGGATCGTGGTACGGTAGAAATTTTAACTTTGCCTGCTCAGCCGCTTCGCTTGGCAATGGTCTAACGCTTTGGAGGTCCGCTTCGGTGACGGTATACGGAATGAACACGGGGTCTACGCTGGCGAGATCGAGGCCGGCGGTGTCCGGCGCGATATTCGACTTCGCGTTGGCTCGTGGCGGCGGGGTTTGCGCTTGTTCTCCACGGGACTGACGATAAAGCGCGAGCGCTTTTCGAGTAAAATCATTGTAGCGCCCATCGAGCTTGCCAGGGCTGAAATTCGCGCGATCAAGAAAGACCTGCAGACGAGTGGCTGCTTCAATATCTGCCTTGCTTGGAGTTGGCGCCCGGCTCGTTTTTTTTCTCGCTGACGCCGGAAGAACGCCGCTTGAAATCAATACAGCGACGAGTGTGAAACGAAGAACAACATTCACGCAATTTGATCGCAGCAATTCCATAGGCTGGCTGTGTTGCGGTGACCAAAGCCCAATGGGTTCTTACGCTTGCAATCTAGAAACGATATGTTAATAATGACGACTCCAATCGAATCCGACTTCTTCCTTGATGTTCTCGATTAATCGATTCGTTTGTCCCATGGCGAAGGTCTTCGTGCCGATTGTTTTTGTTCTCCTCGCAGTTAGCGGATTCGCTACTCCGGCCGCGGATATTCTCGATGAAACGCATGCTGCCGTACAAGCAGTGATGGCGGTTCAAGAAGAGGTCACTCCCGGGCTGATGCAGCAGCCGGAAATTTTGGGGACCGCGATCGGCGTCGACCCAGCGGGTAATCCAGCACTGACGGTTTATGTCGACCGAGAGGCGGCGAACGCGGGTGAAGCAATTCGCAACCTTCCCCAGGAAGTTCGCGGTACACGCGTGCAGGTTGAGTTGATGGACGAAATTCGCGCCATGGGCTATACGGCCAGACAAACACCGCCCATTTGGATGGGGACGTCTGGTGGCTGGTCGTACGACCTCGCAAACGGATACTGCTGCGGCGGCACGCTTGGAGCGCTTGTTCGGATCGGAACTACGCAGTACATCTTGAGCGCCTGTCACGTTCTGGAGGGAGACATTGTCCTCGGAGGCAACAACAGAATCGCCCAGACGGGTGACCCTGTTATTCAGCCAGGATTGATTGATGAGAACTGCAACAGATATCTTGCGCAGACCGTCGGAACGCTCATAAAGCGGAGTTCGTTATCCAACAGCAACGTCGATTGTGCCATCGCGAGAGTTGTTGTCGGGATGGTGCGGACCGACGGCGCCATCCTTGGGATTGGAACGATTTCACATTACATTTCCACTGCATCCCTGAATCAGCGCGTAAAAAAAAGCGGACGCACGAGCGGGTTGACGCACAGTTGGGTTTCGGGCTTGAACGCAACGGTTAGGGTAACCTTTACGCGGGAGTGCGATGGCGGCACGTATCAGAAAACGTTCTATGGTCAAATCGTTGTGAATAATCCGTCGAACGCCTTCCTAAGGGCAGGCGACTCTGGGTCCCTTATGGTCCAGGACGTCGCGTCAAATCCGCGCGCAATTGGTCTGCTCTTCGCCGCCAACAACACAGTCGCATTTGCTAATCCGATTGGCCAGGTGCTGAACTTCCTGGGCGCCACAATGGTGGGGAATTGATCGCGGTGAGAAATGAAGGTATGCCGAACAACCTGGTGGCGGCGGGACCTGTGTTGGCTTGTTATCGCGCTGATTTTCGCCGTCGCTTACGGTCAGAACATGGCTCAAAATAGTTCGCCTGCACCAAAACGTGATATCAACGCCGTCCTGGCGGCGCATGACAAGGAGTTACTCGCCATCCCAGGCGTAGTCGGGGTGTATGTCGCCACTCTGAAAGATGGCCATACGCCGTGTCTAAAGGTCATGCTTGCACGTAAGAATCCAGAGACGGAACGAAGAATTCCGCCAGTTATCGAAGGTTACGCAGTCGTTACAGAAGTAACGGGGGAAATCCGGGCACTTGGTAGGCCTTAGGTCGGTACGCGCAACGGGTATCAAGCGCTGCTGAGCTAAAACGAAACGCGCCTTCGCTGTTCCGCCAGCGGGCAGAACAGAAAGGCGCGATGGAGACAAACGAGTTTAGATCTTAATCCTCGTCGAGGATCACCCGATCAACCATCCTGGCGTCGCCTGTCCCGAGGAAGTGGACGCGGACGGGAACGCCCACTTTGACTCTGGTTCTCACGGTTTCTTCATCCAGGACCTTGCCGCTCCGAGTCACGTAAGTGACGGTCTTGCCGAAGCGATAGCGCACCGGTCCGCTGGTTTCCCTGAGGACAATTGCACTCCCCGGGGTGTACTCCGTGATTGTCCCGTTGCCTTCAGTTGTGGTCGTTGTGGTGGTAGTGGTCTGTTGCTGCGGCTGCTGCGGCAACTGTTGCTGCTGCATAGACGGCTGCCGCGAGGCCTGCCCCCACGCCAACGATGCCACCACTGCCAAGGCAATGCTTAACAGTGCTTTCTTCATTTTTCCCCCTTTCTATTGAGTTTGGACGGCGATAAACTTCCTCTGCGCCGGTTTGATCTTGGGCCGGGCGAAGAACTCGCCGCCATATTGGATTCGTATGCAACTTGCAGTGCGGATGTTTAGAAAGTTTGTAATGGCGCTTGAAGCCTGCTCTTGCCCGACCGATTTTTCGCTTAAAGCGCGTGTATGAAAGTCTGGGTAGGCACATCGGGTTTCCAGTATCCTGAATGGAAAGGAAATTTTTATCCGGAAGACTTGCCGACTGCTGAGATGTTGCCGTTTTACTCGGACCGGTTTTTAACCACCGAAATTAATTATACATTTCATCGGATTCCCGCTGCAAAGACGATCGACAATTGGAATCAACTGACGCCGAAGACTTTTTGCTTCGCGCTCAAGGCCCCGCAAAAGATCACGCATTTTGCCAAGCTCCGCGATTGCGCGGATACGCTGCGGTATTTTTATGATGTCGTCTCAGGGCTCGGCAAAAAACTGGGACCGGTTCTTTTTCAACTACCGCCGAATTTCAAGAAGGATACTCTCGTGCTCGGCGATTTTATCAATGGACTGCCCGGAGGATTGCGCGCCGCGTTCGAGTTCCGCCACGAATCATGGTTCGACGATGAAGTCTTCGAAACGCTGCGGGGGCGGAACGCTGCGCTCTGTATCGCGGACACCGAAAAGCTGGAGACGCCAAAGATTTCTACTGCTGATTACGGCTATCTCAGATTACGGCGCGAAGACTACGAGAAATCTGATGTTCAACGCTGGGCGGAATTCGTTCGCGAGCAAAAACCAAATTGGCAGGACGCCTTTGTCTATTTCAAACACGAAGAAGCGGGAATTGGCCCGAAACTGGCGCGGCAAATGATGGAATTGCTCTCTTAATTGGCCAAACCCTTTGGTAAGGCCGGCCAAGGCGCGCTATTTGCCGATAAGAATAAAAATACCGGCGGCAAGTGCCACCAAGTACAACAGGAAAATCAATGCTCCGAGGTGTAAGCCGAACCCTAAAAGGCCATCGATAATCAGATAGATGGCAAGGAGCGACATGCCGATATTTTTGGTGAGCTTCATGCGGCAGTATTTTGATCGCGCGGGCAGATTACAACCCCAAAACCTATAGCCTCATCCAGCTTGGGCCCGCCAAAGCGATGTTATCTGCCGCCTGTCCGAATCACCACCGCCGAGATGTCTCTCACATCTATAAAAGCGTCGAAAAATTCTGCCCCGGTCAGATGGGAAAGATGAGCGACATTGTCTGTAATTTGCGCGACTTTGCCGCCAATTTTTTCTCCAGATTTTAAGTGCAATTCGACAGTTTTGCCGGCGCTGCCCTGGAGGATGCTGAGGATGGTCGCATTGGTTTGCAGTCCGGTTTGATCTTGAGCGAGCAAATTGGAACAGACCGCTGCGACGATAAATCCGAGAAGAAGTGAATAGCGTTTCATAATCAACCCTTTTTGCGTAATTCCTGAGCGATTTACCAGCAAATAATAATGGGATTTGCTGACTTGCTGCCAGCGATCAGCTGATTTTAACGCGCCCCGCACTCGCGATTTAATTCTAGGGCACGCGCATCGCTTGCCAAAGCAAACGAATTGGCAGGCGAAGCACCTATTCGACTGGCGCTCAGGGCAAGCTCTGCCCTACAATTCTGCATGGCCGAGATCGCTGAAAATCTCGAGCGTGTGCGCGAGCAGATCGCACAAGCGGCGACGAAAGCCGGTCGAACGGCTGATGAAATCGAGTTGGTTGCAATTACGAAGACTCATCCCGCCGAGAGAGTGCGCGAAGCGATTGAAGCCGGCCAGAAATTGTTTGGTGAAAGTCGTGTCCAGGAAGCGCGAGTAAAGATTCCGGAATTACCATCGAACTTGCGCTGGCATTTCGTCGGTCATCTCCAGAAAAACAAGATCCGGCACGCGCTGCCGCTGTTCGAACTGATTCACAGCGTCGATTCGCTCGCGCTCGCGCAAGAGATAAATCGCATGGCCGAAGAAGAAGGACTGCATCCACGTGTGCTCTTGGAAGTGAACGTGGCAGGTGAGGGGAGTAAGTTTGGTTTTGCGCCAGGCACGTTGCGGGAACAGATGGAAACACTGCTCGCGCTGCCGCGATTATCGATCGAAGGGCTGATGACAATCCCGCCCCTCGCGGAGGAACGGGAAGCATCGCGAGAATTCTTTGCACAACTGCGCGAGCTGCGAGACGCGCTTGAAACGGAATTCGAAGTAAAGCTCTCGCAGTTGTCGATGGGGATGACGAGTGATTTTATGGTCGCGATTGAGGAGGGCGCAACGCTGGTGCGCGTAGGCACCGCGATTTTCGGGGAGAGATCAAGGAAGGGCGCTTCCCCACGCGTCCCTGGCGATTAGGAAACCGTCGCTGCTTCGTTTAAGATTAGCCACTCGTGCGCTTGGAGCCAACAAACATTCAGCAGATCGGCGACGAGCTCGCCATTGCTTGGAACGACGGGACAGAATCATACTTCAATTTTGAGTTGCTTCGTCGCGCCTGCCCCTGCGCAGCGTGCGGCGGCGAGCCAGATGTGCTCGGCAACATCGCTCGCCCTCATGTGAGCTACACGGCAAGCAGTTTTCAGTTAACAGGATTCGATATCGTGGGCGGATACGCCTTGCAGCCTCGCTGGGCCGACGGACACAGCACCGGCATTTATAGCTTTACATATCTGCGCCGCCTGGGACAAGCTTCCGACTGAAACGATCGAATAACTTCTGAATCGATGATGTGTTTGACTGCAAAGATTGTGATCATTGTGCTCTGTCTTTCATTGTGCGGAACGGGGGTTTTCATTGCTTCGACCGCGCGCGAAAAAAGCGAGCCGCAAAAGATGAATGCGATCCCCGTGGAAAATCGCGACGTTGCTCGGCGTGTCTGGATTCAGGTTTGATTTGAGATCGAAGGAATTGTAGGGCAAGCGCTCCGCTTGCCGGGCGGTAAATTCGGCAAGCGATGCGCTTGCCCTACAGCGGAATTGTCACGCGCAACAAGCTCGACTCCGAGCGGAGCGGCCTCAATTGCCGATAGCGCAGTTCGGCCGGCACGAGAAAAAATTCGCCGGGCGCAAGATCGACGTCGGCACATTGCAATGAGCCAGTAAGACAGCAAACGATTGCAAAATGTCCGCGCGGCGCGATTTGACGCGGACGATCCAGAATCCATTTCTGGACTTCGAACAGCTTATGATCAACGAGGACCTCGCCTCTTAGTTCGGCCAAGCCTGGCGCGACATCGTTGAAGTCGATACATTGGAGCGCTTGCTCGATGTGCAACTGTCGCGCCTTGCCGTCCTTGCCGATACGGTTCCAATCGAAAACGCGATAGGTAGTGTCGCTGTTTTGCTGGATTTCAACGAGAAGATTGCCTGCACCAACTGCGTGAAGGCGACCAGCGGGAAGGAACATCGCATCGCCGGTTCGAACTGGAATTGCGTGAACATGCTCGGCAACTGTCCCTGAGCGCACTGCTTCTTCGAATTGGGCCCGCGTCATTGTCTCTCGCAAGCCAACAAAGAGTTTAGCGTCCGGCTGGGCCGCAGCGACGTACCAAAATTCGGTTTTTGGTTCGCCGCCTAGTTTCGCGGCGACTTTTACCGGCGGATGCACTTGCAGTGAAAGTCTCTCCTTCGCGTCCAGCAGTTTCACGAGCAAAGGGAAACGCTCACTGTCCGCTAGATGACCGAAAACCTCCTTGCGTTGCGTTGCCCAAATCTCGTGCAGCGACTTTCCTTTGAGCGGCCCGTTGGCGACAACGCTTTGCGCTTCCGGCCGATCGACAATCTCCCACGACTCGCCGACGCGAACATCGGACGGTAATTTTTTTCCGAACTCTGCTTCGAGTTTTCGGCCACCCCAGATTCGCTTCATAAAGGTCGGTTCGAAGGTGAGGGGACTGGTGAGATTGATCTTGGACATGGCTGGATTTGAGCAACTGTAGCGGCAGCCGCTCACCATGCCATAGCGCATCGCGGCGGCGGGTGCCGGCTGCATCGATTTTGGTTCGCAGGCGATACGCCTGCCATTACAGAATGAAACGCTTTCTCAAATATTGGTTGCCGTTATTGACCTGGCTCGGCGTGATTTTCCTAGGCTCAACCGATCTGATGTCGGCCGAACACACCTCGCGATTCATTGCTCCGTTTTTGCGCTGGCTGAACCCAGAGATTTCGCCCGAGACAATCGCAGCGATCCAATTCGTTCTTCGCAAATTTGCGCATCTGGGCGAGTACGCCGTTCTCGCGCTGCTTTTGTTTCGCGCCGTGATTTGCGTCGCAAATCCCACGTGGTCTCTGTGGCTTTTGTGCGTGAGCGTCTGGATTGCCTGTGTGGTTTTGGCTGCAACGGACGAATTTCACCAATCCTTTATCAAGTCGCGCACCGCCTCGGTTCGGGACGTCATGATCGATAGCGTGGGAGCGATTTTCGGACTGTTGAGTGGCGCAGTGTTTGCGGCACGTCGTTCAAGAAACCTCGAAGGAACTCCCGCGAAGTCGTAGGATACACGATCCTAACTTCGAGGATCGCTCTCTCCCTGCTTCTTGCCTTTATCCGAAAGTTAATAAAATAATCAGCCGTGAATGCCGATGGGAACTGAAGGATTACCTGTGTTTGTTCTCACCTTGAAGTCCGATTCGCACCTTTGGTAAGAGCAAATCAGGCCAAATCAGAGACCATGATTGATCAGTCGATAGTTGGCCTTGCGCTCGGAGATCCGAATGTGCGCTCGATGATAAAACGATGACGAGCAATTCTTCCTCATTATACGCGCGCGAGGCGCTCAAGTCTTTGGCAGTGACGAAACGTCCCTCTCTGCTGTTTCCCGCTGTGGTTTGGCTTGCCATTTCTCTTGTCTCGCCATGTCTAAAAGGCGGAGTTGTGCAACCGGTTGGAGGCGACACCGACGCTCGACAGACTGGAGATACACCCAGCATCACAGCCAGGCCGGAGCACGTGACTTTCACCAGTGGGCAGGCCGGCAGCACCGAGGTTGCCTGGGATACGGGAAACGGATCGATGGGCTTTGTTTTTGTAACCGCAAATGGCCGAAGGCCGGTTCTCTTTGCTACAGGTCGCAAAGAGAGCCGAGTAGTCCCATGGATTCGCTCGGGCAGCTATCTTTTCGAGCTCTACGGAGACGCCGAGCGACAAACCTTACTCGCGACGGTAACTGTTTCCGGAGTTGCGGAACCCAAAATGCCTATGCCCATTGCGTTGTGGCAGCGCAGCGCCCGCTGGCTGTTAGTTGTGGCGCTCATCGCCATTTTATACATCGCTGTTTACTTTAGCTCCACAGGACCCCTACGCACGAAATTCCCTGCCGAGCCAACTACGTCGCCTCATCCACTTCACGTTGCACGGAATCTTTTACTCGGCGTAGCCGCGTTCATTTGTCTGGATGGCGCGATCTTCCACACGGGATTGTACGCCTCGGTTCTAGCTCCAGATTCCTACGCAGGGCGAATGGCGGTGATCACGCGAGCCGAAAAGCAGCGCGTTCCATCGGGCCTGAAAGAGGTGCTGGTTTTGGGAGATTCACGAATGGCGGAGGGGTTCTCTACTGCGGTGGCTAATGAGCTGGGTTCCGTCGCCGGGTTCAAGTTTGTTAATCTCGCCGAACCGGCCTCCTCTGTAAACACATGGCTCTACATGCTGCGGGAAGTCGATCCTACAGCGCGGCGCTATTGGGCGATTGTTGTTCCTTACGGCATTGGCCACGAACCGAACAGCGCTGAACCTTTAAGGATTTCGATGGCGGCTCCACTATTGCGCTACGGAGATTGCTTCGATTTTGCGTCTGCTTTTCAGCTATGGTCGGGGCGGTTCAGAGCATTTACAGCGTGTATATTGCGGGGGTCGGCATTCCAGAGCGATGTTGTCGATCTTCTTGAACATCCCATTGCGCGTATAAAAAACATTCAACAAGAGCCGAAAAGAATTCATTCTCGCGCTGTCTATAAGGGTCGGGATTACGATATTGTGGGCACGACCTATGACCCTAGGACTGGTCAGGTAACTTTCCCGCCACAATTAACTGAAGCTCAGAGGCAAACCCTCAGAGAGAGCCTGGTACGGCCGCCTCAATCGGAAACGCAACAGTCCCTGAAACTGCAGCGTGATTGGATCCCCCGAATCTTGAGTCGTTATTCGAATAGTCCCACCACAATTGTGCTTACGCCTGTTCCCCGCGGTCCATTTGGCGGGCTTCCTGGATTTTCTATGACATACCACGCCATTTTTCCCAGTGTTGTGACTAACAGAGCCATTTTTCCGCTTCCAGAACAGACGTTCGATTTTCTTGAGAAGCCCGAATATTATTTTGATGGATACCACCTTAATGCCAAAGGTCGGCAAAGATTTACAGAGACACTGGTGGCTGAGCTGGTGGGGCACCTGGCGTCGGACAATTCTCACGCACATCCTAGCTCCGAGTCAAAACTAGTCGCAGATCGACTGCCTTGAGGGGCTGCAGTTCAAGTATTAGAAATACCATCAAAGATTGTACGGTTATGAGGTCCCTGGATGAAGCCACTTAGCTGTGAACCAGGCTGTTCCTGATGTTATTTAACAGCTTTCAGTACTGGATATTTTTCTTGATCGTAGCGGTGCTGTTTTACAGCGTCCCGTTTCGCCTCGGCAAACTGCTACTCCTGTGTGCGAGCTATGTCTTTTACATGTGGTGGGATCCACGATTCATAGTGTTGATCCTGACCTCTACAGTAGTTGACTACTATCTGGGAATTTTGCTGGAAGCCGCAAGCGGCCGACACAAGAAGTTTCTGCTTGTAGTCAGCCTCGTAGTTAACCTTGGAATTCTCGGTTTCTTTAAATACTACGACTTCTTTGCTAGCTCGTTAGCTGCTTTGCTTCGTGTACCTGCCTCATCGGTTGTTTTGCAGGTTATTCTCCCTGTGGGAGTCAGCTTCTACACATTCGCCAGTCTTTCTTACACAATCGACGTCTACTGGGGAAAAATGAAGGCTGTTAGAAATCCCATCGACTACGCGCTGTTTATTGCATTTTTTCCTCACCTTATTGCAGGTCCGATCATTCGTGCCCGACAATTCATTTCTCAAATTCAATACTGGCGTCGTCCAGCGGCAATTGTAGTTCAGAGCGGAATGATTCTTGTCCTCTGTGGTCTTTTGAAGAAGATAGTGTTCGCTGACCGATTCGCTGCCGTTTCCGATAGGTATTTTAGTGATCCAACCGCTCACCCAGGCTGGCTGGCTGCATGGTCGGGTTGCCTTGCCTTCTTCATGCAGGTCTTCTTTGATTTCTCTGGTTATACTGACATCGCTCGCGGTTGCGCAAAGTTGCTTGGTTTTGAGTTTCCGCTCAATTTCGCGCGGCCATTCTTATCCAGGAATCCGCCTGACCTCTGGCAGAGATGGCACATGACTCTTTCCTCATGGGTGCGAGACTATGTGTTTATGCCGTTCAGCCGGGGAAAAAAAGGGCGATTCGTATTGTACCGTAACATGCTGGTTGTAATGGTGCTCGTGGGACTATGGCATGGAGCTAACTGGACGTTTGTCCTCTGGGGGGCATACCACGGTATGCTATTAATCGGGTATCGCCTTTTCGATCGGGCAACAGTCGGCACACCGCTCGATAGAGTTATGAGAAAGCGCTATTTCGTGCCATTTAGCGTCGGGCTAATGTTTGCAGCGTTTGTCTTAAGCGCAGCTTTCTTCCGTCCGAAGGCTCTCCAGACGAGCGGATATGTTTTAGGTGCGCTATTTGGGTTCCAGCATGTAACTGGCGAATTCCTCCTGACGACTGGAACGATCGTGCTCCTTTTCATTTCTCTGTTTTTGGCGGTCGCGCAGGAGCGTAATCAGTTTATCGATCGCTTGGCTTTGCAACCGGCGCGCGTACAAATCCCGGCATACGTTTGCGCATTTCTGGCGCTCGAGCTGTTTCCGGCCACCGGCCAGGTGCCATTTGTGTATTTCCAGTTTTGACCGACGGAAAATGAAAATGGGCCTGACTGGCTCGAACCAGTGACCAGAAATTTGAAGTTTTCGACAACTTGGCCTCGCAGTTTCCGGAGAAAGGAATGGAAGGGAAAGGACACTACTGAGCGCTGCCGCCAAATTGGGACAACGTGCGAAAAAAGCTCGCCCTCTATGTGATCTTTGTCATTCTCGGTCCGTGAGCGGCAATCTTTTTCGCTTACAGACGCTGGTCACGTTCACCGGGCCGTGCCACTATCTTTGAACATGCTGGCGAAGCCAAATAAGACGGTGATTGAAGGCACTGTTCGAGCGATCGCGCCCGCGAGCGAGGGTCACGGACACGAGATCGAAATCGAAGTGCATCGTAATCTCTCGCGTGGCAGAAGCGAC
>WNGK01008798.1_pt1 | contig 18128 bp, 17 predicted proteins | sample 5400601 | NCBI WGS metagenome assembly WNGK01 (sample SAMN13153376, study PRJNA577476) | soil metagenome | isolation source: 60 cm soil or saprolite under Garry oak tree replicate 1 | place: USA:California | collected 2016-06-15
AGCCCGTAGATGAAAGCGATTCCAAAAGCCAGGACAACTCCACTAGTCGTAAGGATGCTGGCTACAGCGGAGAGGGCGAACAGTCCAAATGCGCCTATGAGGACCTTGTCCTTTCCGATCCTGTCAGCGAGCAACCCTGACGGCAGCCCAGCTACGACAGTTGCTACGTTCAAAACCGCATAGACTAGTGGAACGGTGGCCTGGTCGACCCCGAGAGCGTTCGCCTTCACGAGGACGAACGAAAAGTTGTACGCCCCAATAGCGAAGATTCCAATTACAATCAGAAAGGCGGTGTACTTTCTGTTCAGAACCTTTCCCGCGTTCTTGAATATACTTGTTGTCTTCTTGAGGCCGCCCTTGTCGACCACGAAGTATACTAGCACGACTACTGCGATCGATCCTGGGACGAGTGATATGAGGAACAGATTTCTGATCCCGATAACGGGTATGAGTAAGAAAGCCAGGATAGGTCCTATGATAGCGCCGACTTGGTCGAGCGATCGATGAAGGCCGAAGGCACGCCCGCTCACGTTCTCCTTAACTGAGTCGCTTATCAGAGCGTCACGCGGAGAGGTTCGAATTCCCTTTCCAGCCCGATCGGTCAGCCTGACGGCGAGTGCTTCTGCAAAGGTACTAGTGACAGAAAAGAACGGCTTGGCAATGGTGGAAAGCGCATAGCCAACTATTACCAACGGTTTCCGCCGCGCGATTCGGTCCGAGATCATCCCCGCAAAGCTTCGGAATGCATAGTTCAGTGAGTCCGCGGTGCCCTCCATTAGCCCAAGAAGTTCTTTGGTCGCCCCAAGGTCGATAGTTACGAAGAGAGGGAGGACGCCGAGAATCATCTCAGACGAGATGTCGGTGAAGAGACTCACAATGCCCAAGTACCAGACGTTTCGGAATCTTGGCTCCTTTGCCTGCTCGGTCTCGACGGCCATGGTCTTGCTGCTTCCCTAGTTCTTTCTTTCATCAAAAATCGGTGTTAAGAGGTTCACCACACGATCGACGGTAGCACGCCGGTCTCTAAGGTCCTGAACAACCATTTTCTCGTAGATCTTAAAGATGTTAGTCATTGTCATCCTCGGATGGAGCGCGCTGAACGCTTCCTCGGACCCGGGCGCTCGGATAATGAGACCTCTGGAAGTCATCGTCTGAAGCAGGTCCCGTGCTTCTGTCCTTGAGAGTGCTAGGGTTTCAGCGAGCTCATCTACCTCGACGCTGTTCCGTTCAAGCATCTCAAGGTAGGCTCGAGTTTCCATGGTTGGAAGGTTGAATTGGCGTTCGAGAACCTGAGCGATCTCGTTCTTGTCGATTGGCTGGCGCTTGAGAGAGCCCGGAACGGGCATAAGATACCCCTCAGGGTAGTACCCTATTTCACCTTGTGACTGGTGTCAAAAGCATTAATACCGGTCACGCCAGGCGTATTCACTACTCAGAGTGGTATATGATGGCACTGTTAGAAATCGAATTACCGGTGGAACTACAGCCACCACAGAAGCAAATAGGCCAATTCATTCGCCGAACACAGAGCATCTGTCCAGAATGCAACCGCATCCTCCCAAGCACCGTCTTCGAGCGGGAAGGCAAGGTCTTCATGACCAAGACCTGCCCAGAACATGGTGAGACAGAAGAGCTCTACTTCGGCTCATACGACATGTATCAGAAATTCGCGACCTACTGGTCTGACGGAAAAGGAACCCACGCACCGAACGTCCCGATTGAGAGTTGTGCATGCCCCGCAAACTGCGGATTGTGCTCCAACCACCTCAGCCACACAGGCCTCGCGAACATCATCGTCACCAACCGGTGCGACTTGACCTGCTGGTACTGCTTCTTCTACGTGAAGAAAGGACTGGAAGGAGCGTACGTGTACGAGCCAACCCTCGACCAGGTCAGAGAAATGGTCCGAGCGCTCAAAGCCGAGAGACCTGTACCAGGAAACTCGCTTCAGATAACCGGTGGAGAACCGACCCTACGACCAGAGCTTCCAGAGATCGTGCGGATCATCAAGGAAGAGGGAGTAGACCATATTCAGCTCAACACGAACGGGATTAACCTCGCGCTCAACCCCAACCTGGCTCACACCTTACGTGATAACGGTCTCAGCAATCTCTACATGAGCTTCGACGGAGTCAGCCCGAAGACCAACCCCAAGAACCACTGGGAAGCACCATACACTATCGAGAGCTGCCGAAAAGCAAACCTCGGAGTAGTACTTGTCCCGACGGTAATCAAGTCGATTAACGATCACGAGCTAGGCGGAATACTCCGCTTCGCCCAGAGAAACATCGACATCGTCCGAGCTATCAGCTATCAACCAGTCTCGCTAACAGGACGAATGAAGAAGCAAGAGAGGGAAAAGTATCGAATCACCATTCCAGACTGCATCGAGAGAATCGAAGAGCAGACCAACGGTGAAATCCCAAGAGACGCGTGGTTCCCAGTCCCCAGCTGCTCGCCGGTAACCCACTTCGTGGAAGCGTTCACGAAGAGACCTCAGTACGAGTTGTCGATACACTTTGCGTGCGGTGCTGGAACTTACGTGTTCGAGGACAAGGAGACCAAGAAGATGGTCCCGATAACATCGTTCGTCGATCTCAAAGGACTGTTCGAGTACTTGGACGAGAAGACGGACGAGCTGAACTCGGGCACCAACAAGTACGTGGTTGCGGCGAAGTTCATCACCAAGCTGAACAGTTTCATCGAGAAGGACAAGCAACCGGCAGGACTCAACCTGAGCAAATTGCTCGTTGGCGCCTTGCTGAAGCACGACTACAGCTCGGTGGGACAGTTCCATGTCCGAAGCATGTTCTTGGGCATGATGCACTTCCAGGACAAGTACAACCAGGACGAGGAACGACTACAGCGATGCGATATACACTACCTTACACCGGACATGAGGATCATTCCATTCTGCAGCTTCAACGTCATCCCTGAATGGTACCGTGACAGGATACAGAAGAAGTACGGTGTCAGCGTGGAGGAGTGGGAGAAAAAGAGTGGCGAGAAGCTTGAGTCACGTCTCTATCGTGGACAGCTACGACGTGGAAAGCACGCGGACGGCTGCGGCTGCAGCGCGGTACACATCGAACCCATAACCGGTACGTAAACCGGAAAATTATCTTCCCAGCATTTTCTTGCTTGGAATTAGAGGAGATACGGGAGAGTCTCTATCCGGTTCTTTCTCTTTCTATTTTCGCGAAAAGCAAGGAGATACCGGGAAGCCCTATGCGTTCGGCGCCGGTTTTTCGGGGGCTAGCAGTGTCCGTTCGAGAAAGTCGCCTATAGCAGTGTAAGCCTTGACCCGGTTCGGGATCTTCGCGATTCCATGTCCTTCGTCCTCGAATCTTAAGAATTCCACGTGTCTTCCAAGGCCTTTCAATCTATCCACTATCTGTTCCGCTTCCCCGATTGGGACCCTGGGATCGTTCGCTCCATGAATCACCAATAGAGGCGCTTGTATCTTGTCCACTTGGTGTATCGGGGAGATCTGCTTGAATAATTCCCGGTCCGTTTCGAGGCTACCATATTCTGCTTCTCTGAGATGTCGTCTCCAACGCGCAGTATTTTCTAGAAATGTTTCAAAGTTCGCGATCCCTACGAGGTCAACTCCTGCTGCCCATATGTCCGGGTATTCTGTTAATGCCGATAGTACCATGAAGCCGCCGTAGCTTCCTCCTACGATTCCTATCCTGTCTTGTTTTGCAAGACCTTTTCCAACCGCCCATTTCACGAGATATTCGAGGTCCCGGACAGATTCCAGACGTTTCCCCACATCGTCTAGATGGACGCCTTTCTTCCCATAGCCTGTGCTGCCACGCACGTTTGGAGCGAGGACTAGAAAGCCTCGGTTGACCAGGTATTGGACGATTATGTTGAACCGGGCGGTCTCCTGGCTCTCTGGGCCTCCGTGGACAAAGACGACCGTTGGCAGGGGTCCGCGTCCATTAGCTGGCCGGTAGGCCCAGACGGGAATGACTAGGTCGTCGAAGCTGGGAAATCTTAAGCCTTCAGGCTCAATGAGATTTGAGGTTGGAATAGCCGCGGTCGGGACAAACGTGACTTGTTTGACAGATTGGTCGTCAGCGTCGTAGAGCCAGAGGTTCAGGTTATGCTTCGGGCCCTGGAAGCTGAACGCGAGATGTTTGGAATCAGGGCTCCAATCCATTAGATTGTGGCCCGCAACTACGGGCGACTCAAAAGCGCCCAAAGGAAGACCATCAACCAGAGAATCCTGTTTGTTCTCTAGGTCATAGGTATGCAATCTGCTCGCTCCGTCGACGTTCCGGAAGTATGCTAGCAAGCTGGTGTCAGGCGAGACACTGCCCCCTATAGCGTCCCAGTCCTCTTCGATCAGGTAATCCAGGTGCCCGGTTCCAATATCGATGGTCGCGGGTTGGAGGAATTCCCGGTCTTTGTTGGTCATAACGTACAGCGTACTCATGTCTTTGGCGTGGCCCGCGTAGTCAAAGCTGGCTTCACCGGAGTGCTTGGTGAGGTGGGCGGTCTCGGCTGTCTCAGGCCAGAGTAGGTAGAGATCACTATCTAGGTTGGTGTTTGCCTTTGTGAAGAGTATTCGATCTTCGTCTACCCAGTCCAAGGGATAGTTCGTAGCGTCGTTTTGGTAGACGAGATTTTTCTCTCCGCTCGCAAGGCCGCATGTGTAGATGTCGAAGAATTTTTCATCTCTCTCGTTTGACGCATAGCACACTGAATCACCGCTGGGAGAGAAGGAGCCGAAGACACGGATCCAGTCATCTCCAACAGTCAATTTCTTTGCCGCGAGATTTTCCATGTCCAAAGTCCATACTTGGTGCCTCTCCCCGCCCCCAGGGTCCATTGAGAGTCCTAGGTTCTTGCCTGTCGGCGAAAAGACAGCTGAAGAAACGCGCTCATTGAAAAGTGTCAACTGGTCTATTCGACTGGTTGCGAGGTCTAGAATCCAAGCCTGTGGGACCCCGGTGATGTCGCTGATGAACGAGACATGCTGACCATCAGGTGCGAAGCTCGGTCCATAGGCTATTCGAATACTAGAGTATCGATCGAAACCATATCTTGGATGGTTTGAGGGCATGGCTATCTCGGCTCCGTACGGGCTGTTCTTATAATCGCTTCAGGGCTTCAACTGTTGATGCCAAGGTTTTTCAGCGTGGAAGCTCGAAACTGCCGTTCTCAGACCTAGTGGTAGAGATTGCAGAAATCTATTGTCAAGCAAGACGCGGGTAGTTGGGCGCGCATCGAACAGGTCACGGTCAAGTGCTCACCTCAGAAGGCAAAGGTTGACGACCCTCTCGCGTTTACTGTGGGTTTCCGTCTTGACGGTGTTGTCCGTCGAAACTTCCATCAGAAGTTCTGGGAGGCAGCCTACGACCAGCATGATGGCGGACTTCGGATGGCTTTCAAGGTGGAATTGCGCAAGTCGGGAGTTCGCTTACTCGCAAAACCATTGAAGGAAGAGAAGTTTGTCCGAAGGGCCGTGTTCTTCTGGACACGGAACCCAGAGATTCCTCACCGTGTCTGGATGACTGTCGCGACAGAATTCGAGACCATCCTCTACCCGAAGACCGAGGAGGAAGCTAGAGAGATGATGTTCAACGTAACACGGAGCTTCGAGCTCCCCGCAAGTTCTCTTGGCAAAGGCGATCACAGTCTAGGAGCCAGTGTGAGTGCCAAGTGGGGCAAGCACGTCTTCACCGAGCGGGGAGAGGCGTCAGGTAAATCGCCTTCTCTGAAGATTCAGATCGCCTGATTTTTTCAGCGAACTTTTCCCAAACAACAGCGTCATCTTTATGTGGCTAGATCATGGGAGATCATAAAGTAGGCGAATCGCACGTTGGCAAAGTATGACGGGATCAAAGGACAGGAAATCTTGGAGATTGAAGAGGGAGAGAATGAAGTGACCATCATTCTCAGAGACAACCGCTACCTATTCGTCAAAGTCGTCGATGGAAAGCTAGCTACAACCTCGGTACCGGAGTAAGCTATACCAAATCGGTCGCTGATCCTAGAAAATTCCCTTAGACTTTTAGGACTATTTTTCCAAAGTGCTCGCTCTTCTCCATCCTGACCTGAGCTTTGGTAGCTTCCATCAGTGGGAAGACGGAGTCGACAACGGGCTTGAGTTTCCCATCTTCGAAGAAGCCTAGGACTTTGATGAGCTCTCCGCGTCCGCCCATAAAGGACCCCATAAGAGAGAACTGTTTGACGAAGACGTATCGGATGTCGATCTCGGCCTTTCCACCACTAGTGACCCCGCAGTTGACTAACCGTCCAGCGGGAGCCATAGACTTCATGCTCCTCTCCCACGTTGCCTCTCCGATATGGTCGAAGACAACGTTGACCTTCTGTCCATTTGTTACTCGTTTGATTTCGCCGGGTATGTCTTGAGTATGGTGGTTGAGAACGAAGTCTGCTCCAAGCCTCTGAGCCTTCTCTCTCTTGGTGTCGCTCCCGACGGTAGCGATGACTTTCGCGCCTAACATTTTAGCAACTTGGACCGCGGCACTTCCGACTCCACTCCCTGCCGCCCACACAAGAACCGTCTCTCCAGGCGTCAAGTGTGTTCGAGTCACCAGCATATGCCATGCCGTTAAGAAAACGAGGGGGACAGAGGATGCTTCTTCGAAAGAAAGCTTGTCAGGAATCGGAAGAACATTTGAGGCTGGAACAGCTACGTATTCGGCATAGCCACCCTGGGTCTCGTAGCCGACAATCTTGTATGACTCGCATAGGCTGTCCCAGCCGGTGCTGCAATAATCACAGATCCCGCAACTGATTCCAGGGGCAATCAGAACTTTCTCCTCTTTAGAATGTCCGCTGACAAGATTGCCGAGCGCGGCGATCTCTCCAGAGATGTCTGAGCCCGATATGTGAGGAAGTGGAATCCTCTCGCTCCTTGTTCCCCCTCTTGCCCAAATGTCCAGATGGTTCAGTGCGCATGCTCGGACTCTTACTAGAACCTCGGTCGGGCTGATATGCGGTTCGGGGGCTTCTTCGAATTGCAACTTCTCAAGCCCGCCGAACTCGTGAAACCGCACGGCCTTCAAACTGCACTCAACATTTGCAGAAGTAATCTCGCGTTTTAAAGCTCCGCGGTTTATCTGGAGCCAAGAAAATTGACTTTAGTCCTGCAGAAACAACGCGGCTGACAGGCTTGGGCCCCTCTTGATTACAGCTGTCGAATTCCTGACTGGAACTAGATCGTTGTCATGCGTTTTATGTAGCGACTCTCACTTTCTTGCACTTGCTTGCCGATGTCTCAACGAATGCGTTCCAAGTGAACGCCATCTGATTGTTTGTGCATGGTATCCTCCCGGAGGCTTGTCCCAACCCCCGAAGAGGCGTGAGCCATAAGAATCCCCCAAGACAAAATATTGAGGAAAGTATGCACAAAGGTTATGGGCCCCTCTCGAATTATTCGAACATCTTCTTTACGTCCGTCAGAAGTTCCATCTTCCTGAATCTGCAACTATGTTGCGGTAGATAGATAGGGAAATTTGCACTTGTTTGCGTTGTGTACAGAAACGGGATGTTTCTTGCACTCAATTGCTCGCATTCTTAAGCGTCTTGCCCTCGGACTTCGAGCAGAAAAATATTGTCAACAATTGGAGATATTTCATACAGAACAAAATGGCTAGTTTCAAAACGGTACATACAAGCTATCATAGTCGTAGCACTGATGACGTTGGCTATCGCGGTACCAATCTTCACCAGGGCGTTTGCGATAACTGATGTAGGTAACGCGGGAGTCTTCGAACTGGACGGGAACATTGTCAAGGACTCCGGCACAACTCTTCCCACAGACTGGGGAGCACTCTTTGATGCCAGTGGAGTCACACAGCCGCTGCCTCCCGGAGCACTGGACGCCCACTGGGTCAATGACGGGCCTCATGCCATACTCCCAAGGACGACATACTGCATGCCTACAGCCTCGCCATAATACCCCAGTCCGGCCCCAGAATGGGCCACTTGCTGGTCTATGGAGGATTCGAACGCTTTACGAACAACGGTGCAGGCGATTTAGGCCTCTGGCTCTTACAGGATCCGACTGTTTCCTGTTCGAGCACCAAAGGTGCTGTGAGCTTTACTGGTGCACACGTAGTAGGTGACGTACTGCTTGTCGGAGAGTTCTCTACCGGCGGAACCGTTACCACCCTCAATGCGTTCAAATGGGTAGGTGGCAGTAGCCCGCTTGTGAACATCACAGCCACCGGAGGTGCTGACTGTCGTACGGCTGACGTCGCAGCCAATTTCTGTTCAAGATCGAACACAGTCTCCATCTCAACCCCATGGCCTACTCAAGACAAGACCTCGGGTCCAAACACCCTAGCCACTGCAGAATTCTTTGAAGTGGGAATAGATCTCACCGGTCTGTTCGGGTCAAACGCGCCTTGCATCAACAGGTTCGTCTTCGACACAAGGACCTCCCCTTCGGTCACTGCTACTCTGAAGGATTATGCCGAAGGTGCGCTCGCAACTTGCCCAACAGCAACGATATCGACAAATGTTTCACCCTCACCCATACCCTTCGGCGGTTCCGCGTCGGACACTGCGACTGTGACGTTGACTACAGCTTCGACTGTCAATGGTTCTGTGACCTTCAACGTCTACGGTCCATTCAGTTCGCCTCCAACGTCGACATCTTGCACATCGAACAGTCTCGTCACGCCTTTCAGCCCCAATACTGTGACTATTGGTCCGGGTCCGTCTCCGCAGTCGGCAACTTCTGGTGCCTTCACTCCGTCTGCTACAGGCTACTATGGCTGGACCGCGACCTACAATCCATTCAACCCGAGGAACGGTAACACTGTCTCGACCAGTTGCGGGGACGCCAACGAGACTCTGCTCGTCTTGAGCATTCCGAAGCTAACAGCATTCGATTTCACTAACACACCGACCAACGATGATCCTACGCTCGGCAACGGGACGGTCACGTACACATTCAAAATACACAACTACGGGGCTTCAGTGACACTCAGCGGCTCACTCGCAATCTCAGGAACAGCTTCGGTCACATGCACCGGCGGCAACACCCTACCTTTGTCAGGTTCCCTGGCAGCAGGCGCAGACGCAACATTCAGCCTCACCTGCACATACAGCGGCACCTCTGGACAAACTGTATCAGCTACCATCAACGCGATGTTCACCGACATAAACGCCGCGACGCATCCAGTCTCGGGAAGCCCAACAACATACACCTTCACCATACAGACAATCTAGAACAGGCGCGCATCACGCGCCCCCCTCCCTTTTTGTTTCTCTCGTCTTTGAGAATAGTCATTGCCCCCGGAGAAGTGTTCTAGAATTACAAAGACTCATGGCAGACTGTCAAATGCGAGCTAAGGGCTGAGATGAGTGGAATAACGTGGATTTCGTTTTGTTGATGCTACGATAGCACTCGTAGCCACCGAGCGTAGGCTATCCATATTCTCCGTGGCTTCTCCGGAGGCTATAATCAGATAGAACAAAACTAGAGATCGTCGATATATCAAAGGGTATCCATAACCGTCCGAAGAATGATTTTACCTTTTTTTGAGAGAAAGGCTTTATTCGAGGAAAAGGAGAATGAGACCTACTGCAACACACTTTGCACTTTCTTAGCCAGGAGCGGATCCTCTGAGCCATACTCGGTCTTCTAAACCTAGGGCCAAGACTGAGACGGTATCGTTTAGGGTCCCAAGCAATCTCCGGCTGATTCTTGAAACTGAGGCCGGGAAGACCGGTGTCGCTCTCAATACCCTTGTCAACCAGATCTTCGCCAGGTACGCGAGCTGGGGACAATTTGCAGGAAGGCTGAAACTCCTCCCTGTCAACAAAGATCTTCTCAGGGAGATATTTCAGTCGATGCCGAAAGCGAAGATCGTCGAAATCGCTACGAGGCTCGGCGAGACGACGGGCCGAGAAGAGATCCTATTTCTGTTTCATCAGGTAAACCCGCAAACTGTTCTCGAGTACATGGATTTATGGACCAGCCACTTCGATGCATGCAAGCATCACTATGATGGGAAGACTCATTTCTATACCGTCCACCATGATGTTAACCTCAACTTCTCCATTTTCGCCAAGGAATACCTGTCCTCTATGATCCAGGGCACGATTCCTAAAACCATCAACTTTGAGAGAGTAACCCCGAACGCGTTGACGTTTAGCTTCGATTTGCCATAGTAGACCACTCTCTTTCATTAGCAGTTTGTTCGCTCGGAATAGAGTTGAAGGAAAGTCCCGGTAATCGCGGACTCCGAACGGTCCGGGACAGTCTACCCTTAACTACCTCTCTCAATCCCTAACCAAAATCTAGGTCAGCTAACCATGTCCACGGGCTCGACTGAGGTCAGCGCTGACAGGATAGCGAGCGAGCTCAAAGGCAATACTCTGAGGGTGTACTGGTTCGTGATGAACGCCTCCAACCAGACCGTCGGGGTCCGGGAGGCGCAGAGAGCATTGAACTTCTCAAGCCCCACTCTCGCCCTATACCATTTGGACAAGCTTCGAGACCTCGGCCTTGTCTCCCGTGACTCTGGAGGGTACAAGCTGATCAAAGAGGTGAAAGTGGACGTTCTCAAACAGTTCATGAAGCTCCCGGGCCAGTTCTTCGTGCCCAGATTCTCCCTCTATGCGGTCCTATTCACAGTCCTAACCATATACTACGCTCTGAACCTCGTAACAATCGACTTCTTCGCGTTCTTCGGCCTCCTCTTCGGAGGGCTCGGCTCAGCAATCTTCTGGTTTGAAACCATCAAGACCTGGAGGCAGAGACCCTAGAACTCATCAAAATCTAGAACAGGTGTTCAAAATCGTTGAGTTAATTGGCAGAGTGACCCTAACGTAGGAGGAATAGACTGATGGATCTCGCAACCAGAAGGATGGTCTACTACGGCCTACTGGGCTTACTCATTGCTGGCTCCACGATAACCGCTTTCCGAGTGGTACCCATTCCATTTCTGGCTAAAGACGGAACCATCTTAATCTACTTTTCCGGTATACAATCAGATATACTAAGCAATCAACCGATAGCTCAAGTCGCGCTTTTGTCCGCGGCTTCGCCCAGCACCCCCTCATCCGGGATATCCACCGCCAATATAGTCAGCCTTAACGTCACAATCGACTCTGCTTCGCTGCATAAGAGCGGCGACGCGAACGACAGTTGGGTGCCAATCCCACATTGGACAACCACCACTATCGACTTGCGCAAACCCACCAATGTCCTGACTCTCATCGCCTCCGCAGAAGTCCCTGCGGAAAACATTACGATGGTCCGGTTACATGTCTCCAATGCAGTAGCGGCCGTCAAAGACCCGTCAGGGTTGGTCAGCGTCAAAACAGTGGTCGTCCCAAGTGAAATGCTGAAAATCCCGCTGAGCCCGGACGCCCGGATAAGTGGTCAGATGACAACGAGCATAATTGTAGATCGTCCACACATAATCGTTGATGGCACCGATCAGATCCGCCTCACGCCGGTTCTTCATGTGGACAGCGTCAATGAACCAAGATAATTCCTAGTGAAACCAGTAAGTCGCTAACATTGGTAGCGGGGGGTGGATTTTCGGGTCCCAGGCGGGCCCTTCGAACCACCGCTTGAGGATCGAATTCGCATCGATCAATCTCAGGGTTATGAGCCCTGCGGGTTAAACCTGGGAAGGCTTCTCCTCAACGGAGAATCTACCCCACCCCGCTACAAGAGCGAAGCCGGTTGTCGCGAGTTTTAAAAGGTTTGACCGGAAGAAATTCTACTCGATATCGGTCCTCTGATTCATCAAGACGCAATCGAAATTGAAACTAGCGACTCTATAGTCTGATCGATGTTGTCGTTTTTGGTTTCGACGGGAGTGTGGCGTTGGATTCCATTTCGAGAAGCAGGTTTGGTCAAATGCCGTTGCGTTCTAGGCGGCGGAATATAGATTCCCAGCGTAATTTGTCGGTGCTCTAGTTTTTGAACCAGTGATGTTTTCGGGAGGCGGACTTTGCATTTTCTACATCTGAATCCTTGACCCTTCCCCACAGATTCGCACCGAGTTCCGCAGTTAGAACAGGAAGGGTTCTCCATCCGGACCGTATCCACCAGTCCCGTCACCTCCAGCTTCTCGACATTCAAGGTCAATTCTCCAAGGGGTCGAAGACGCATTCCACCTGAAACAGTAACCGAGTCTCCAGGGACTAGCTGAAGGGCCGTTTCACGAACAGGTCCTGTAGCACGGTAGACTGCGCAATCGACCGAGCCTGTCTCATCGCCTGTTCTGAAAATTACGTGGCCTCCGCGAACGACCCGAGCGGCATCGCTGACTCTACCAGCAATCACTGTGGACTGGTATGGCCGGAGTGTCTCGATTTTTCTATGACAACTGAGATGAGCATCTGTTCCTTCGTTCGTCTTGAAGATCATGACCCTTTCGATTGGCTCGTCAATCTCGATTTGATTGAACGCCTTAGTGACGCTGGCAGGGTCTTCGCCTCGAATTCCAAACAGAACCGGGTCTGGACCGTGAGGACAAATGAGCACTCGGCCTGTTTCGGGGTCAATATTGTTGAAAGTCGATCCGCGACAAATGGTGTCCATTCGTCGAATGGAATCTTGGTTCACCCTCCTCATACTTCCACGATTTTCACGCGTCCGGTAGGCGATAATCTCGAAGGTATGATCTTGGCAGAAGTTGGCTCCGATACTTGCTAATGCTCCGACGAGCCCCCGCGGCCCTTTGAGCAAGTGCGCTTCCGCGTCGAGAGCCTCCGTGAGGTGTCGCGCCTCTCCGACCGAGAGAACATCGTGAAGCGCCTGGGTGGAAAACTCGAACAAGGGAGTTGGTACTGGGCCTTTGAGGAATACCACGGCTGGGTCCGTCGATCGCTGGGTAATGTCCGAGGTTTGTTCGACGACTCTAAGGGCAATTTTCTTCACCTCTTCCAGCTGTTCTTCTTCGAGACTGAAATGAAGCGAGAGCGCTCCGTTTCCACGTGTTTTCCAGGGAACGTTGGGGTTCAGCCTGACTAGCCAGGGAAAGTCGACGGGTTTGAATCCTTTGGATACTAACTCTTGGAAGAGAAGCGCCCCAGCGTAGGTAGTGCATCCTCCGAGTCTGGAATCGGTGTCGTCGATTCCGATGTGAAACTCAGTTTGCACTGGCGGCAATATCCTCAATGGGGCCTAAGGGAAGGGTTTTCGAGAGCGGCTAATTCTCGATAACTATCATCGTGAGCGTGGATTTTACCTTGTTGAGATGGCGTACTTTCCAGGTGATGATCTCTTTCAGTTTGTCCATGCTGTCGGCGGCGACCTTTGCCACGATGTCGTAGACTCCGTAGACCATGTAGGCCTCTTTGACCTGTGGAACCGACTTTAGTTCTTTGACGACTTGGTCTTCGGACCCGATCTCGGCGTTTATGAGAACGAAAGCCATTGGCATTTTTTGAAACAGCCGGGTTGGTGGTCTGAGTTGTTTAGTTTTAAGCTTTCGGCCGAATCGTGTGGCACTAATGCTGAGTAGTACCGGGCGTCACTAGTGTTGGTTTCAGAATTGATATGCCCGGTTTCGGTGTGCAGCGAGAAGATTGAAAGTCGATGAGTAACGCGACGCCGTCAAGCATCGATCTGGCAGCTCTCATTGTCAGCTTGGGAGTGCTAATAGTGGCGTCACTTAGCGATCTGAAGACTCGAGAGGTGTCCAATAGATTCTGGACAATCTATGCTCCTATAGCAGCTGTCTTATTCTTGGCGCGAATCGTCTTTGCCCCGGATGCGGCTGCGATTCTCCTCGTCTCCGCAGGAGCCGCCATCGTGGTCGCCTTCCTTCTCTTCCAGTTCGGAGCGATGGGTGGAGCAGACAGCAAAGCCCTGATGTGTATCGCTCTCGCTATTCCAGTTGCTCCGACTTTTCTATCTCCGCTCTGGCAAGCTCCGCTAGTATTCTATCCGTTTCCAATTGCGATTCTCGTCAATTCGTTCCTGCTCTCCATTAGCATGATGTTCGTTCTACTGGGGAAGAACCTGCTCTCAAGATCTCCTGCCAGTAAGGGTCTATTTCAAGGGTTCGAGAAAGAATCGATTTTGAGAAAAGCTTTGGTTCTTCTAACCTCTTACAAGACCAGTTTCAATGTGTTGCAGTCCAGCACATATCTGTATCCCGCCGAACATGTGGCTGTTGTTGACTCCCGGCCTGTGCGACAATTGCACCTTGTTTCTTCGGTAGATGAGGAACGAGACAAGCTCGTGGCCGGCCTGCAAGGCTACAAGGATCAAGGGTTATTCTCGGACGGCGTCTGGGTTACCCCGGGCCTTCCCCATCTAGTATTCATGACTGCGAGTCTAGTCATAACTGTTGTGATTGGTGATTTGTTGATGTGGCTCTTCTTCAGAGCCGTGGGGGTTTCATGATGACATCGTCGATTTTAAATCCCGCCGTAAACGACAACGACAGAAGCCTAGGAGTGAAAGTGTTGGCCGCAGACGAGTTCAGCGTACAGTCGCTGATGAAACTGGGACTGACCGAATATGAGGCCCGGATCTACGTCGTACTGACGAAGATGGGACCTAGAAACGCCAGCGAGATCAGCTTCCTCGGCAAAGTTCCCAGGCCAAAAACATACGGTGCGATCCGGGGACTAGAGAGCAAGGGACTATTGAGGATCGTCCCAGGCAAACCAGAAAGATACATGGCCGTATCGCCAAACGACGTGCTCATACCGTTAGTTGAGAAACTGAACAAGGAAACCACGGAATGCGTCCAGGTTGTCGAGAACCTGGCCATGGCCTTCGAATCTTCGCGATACGTCTACACGGAGAAACCGTACGAGAGGTACGATCTCTGGAGCGTCAGGGGCAGGGACAAGGTGTACAAGCGCGTCCAGGACATGATTGGCGAAGCCAAGGTCAACGTTTTCTTCACCACCACCGCGAACGGACTAGTTCGAATCTACAAGGCCCACTCAGAGGTCCTGGAGAAAGCGGCTGAAAGAGGAGCCAAAGTCAGGGTCGCCGCGCCGATAAACCAGATCAATCAGAGCGTAGCGAGAGAGCTGGGTGAGGTCATAGAAGTCAGAAACTCCGCGGGCCCGATGGTGAAGTTCCTCACCGCCGACTCTGCAGAGATTATTTTCACCGAAGATATCCCAGACGATACAAACGTAGCGACAGGACAGGACGTAGCCACTTGGACAAACGATCCATTGCTGGTGAAAGCGCACGAGAAAATGTTCGAGCAGCTCTGGCCGTCACAGCCGCAACAGAAAGAAGTTGTGAAAGCAAAAGCACGCTGATCAAAGCTAGAATCCGACAGAGTCCGATAACCAAGCGGCATAACGCAGGACCAATTCACTGTTCAGCATCGGATGACTGTCGAGAGATATCTGGTTATCTCTCCGGATTGTTACACGCGAGTCTCCATGTAACTGTTCGACAATTTTCGAAGTTACATGATGCCTATGTTGGATGCGGCCTTGGGTGTAGTCAGTGGCTTGTGGGCGATATCCACGCCACGACCCCAGAGCTAAGAGAGCAAATGAGCAGATTGAACAGATCGAAGGATACCTTACGCGACCGAATACTGCACGTGCTCTCCGGCGCTCCAATACCGATGGACGTGGAGAACGTACGGATCAAGTCAGGGCTCAAAAACTGGGAAAGCACCAAAGCACTGCTCCTCGAGCTCGTAGTGGAAGGCGTCATCAGTGGTCAGAAGACGACAAAGTCCTGGGTCTTCTGGGTAGACCACACAGACACCAGGCTGAGCATAGCAGGAAGAGATCACGCATGAACAACGCCCCTAGAAACCTCCACTACAGAACAACGGTACCAGCGAGCCAATCAAGCGCGCCTTCTCGCGTAGCCCAGGCTTCGGTTCAATCTGGGGAACCGGTTGGAGCGAGCCCACACGGAAACTACAAGGAGTGAAAAGAAAAAAATGAGAAAAATAACAGGGAACAAGAAAGGCATCGATACCATTCTCGCAGCATTGCTCATGGTCGTCATCGTCGTCGTCGCCGCAGTCATGGTCTACGCTTGGTCAACAGGACTTCTCGGAACTTTGCTGGTGAAGCCCAATACCGGCGAGGGCCCACTATCTCCGGATAATTTCGCATTCTCGAGCGTGACCAACGCGACTATCACAATAAGGAACGCCGGAACAAGTAATGTCACGCTCATTGCCTACTACGTCACCGACAGCAACGGCAATCAGTGGTCGAAAGGGTCGTGGGCAGGACCTACGATAGCACCTAACAAAGCAACGAACGCGATTTTCGTAATCGGTACATCCTGCTCTACCTGCGCGTACCAAGGCGCTGCAAACGGTTTCGCTAGCTTCGCGAGCGGCTACTCCTACACGGTCAAGGTCGTGACAGCGAAGAACAATCCCTTCACGTTCACGATCACGAAGAGCTAGGCGACAATCAATGAACACTCAAAGATATCCTAAGGACAAGAAAGGCATCAACACCATACTCGCATCTCTACTCATGGTCGTCATCGTCGTCGTCGCCGCAGTCATGGTCTACGCTTGGTCAACAGGACTTCTCGGAACTTTGCTGGTGAAGCCCAATACCGGGGAAGGCCCTCTATCTCCGGACAGTTCTGCGTTCTCGAGCTCGACGAATGTTACAATCTACATTAGGAACTCGGGCAGTTCCAACGTTACTTTAGCGGCATACTATGTAACTGATTCATCGAGCAACACATGGCAGCTACTGAATTGGGCTGGACCAACCATAGCCCCCAACAAGGCCGTGGCCACGAACATAGTCATTGGCAACACCTTATGCCCCTCGTGTCAATATACAGGTACTGCAAGTGCTTTCGCTAGCTTCGCGAGCGGCTACTCGTACACGGTCAAAGTCGTCACTGTAAAGAACAATCCATTCACTTTCACGGTAACCAAGAGCTGAGTGCACAATGCTAGCGTGTCTGGATGCCTGGTTTGAACTTCCCCGTTTTTTGAAAACCGATCTATATCGGTAAAACTAGAAACCTCAGATAGGAATAGAAAGTGGCTACGGTGAAGTGGGCCAAGCCGAAAGCCGCGAAGAAACCTAAGTCGCGAAGGACCATTCTATGATCATGCACTACCTGACCATGCCAATCACTTGGGCATCCAGTGGGTATCCCTCCTGTGGAGCTATATCCAAGCTTTGGATCTTGTCCGCGCCGGAGAAAGGATACTGTGTGCCCATCAACGAGTTTTCAGTTGAACAGAATCTTCCTCTCATACAGGTCTAGATCTCACGGAGAACTCTAGACTATTCGGCCTCGAGATGTATGCTCGCAATGAGACTCACGACAACTATGGCGTCGAAAATTGAACCATGGATCCGAACACTTTGATCACATACGATTCTGCAAACAGATCCGACAACATTCCAACCAGTCGTTCCAGTTTTCGGATAAGGTCTACAACGAGGAAATTTCGGTTCATTCTGCCATCGTTCGACTTGCGGAAAGCCTCGCTCAGCCAAGGCGTTGATTTTCCGACGCCCTACCTCATGTTCCTGGGACGCTTCGACAGCACTGGTGGACGATCGTCTGACAGACAATTTCCTTCGGCGCAGTCAGCTGTGTAGCAAATGTGTCACGCCTCAAAGACCAGCACTTAATCAGAATGAACCGCCAAGGTTTGGTACCGAGGAGACGGGGCGAGAGAAACAGTGGGGCTTTATCGTCAGAACCCTTTGACATGTTTGGCTTGAACTTCCAAGGCGTCAAGCGAGCCTCAGTAGAGATTGGAAGCACTGGAGATAGGATGAGACAATGAGTCTAGTAAAATGGGCAAAGAATCGTATTGAAAAGAACCGCAGGTCAAGGCGAGGCATCAGTACGATCATGGCCAACTTGACCATGCTTGTCATAGTCGTTAGTCTAAGTTCTCTTCTCTTCGTCTGGGCGATCTCCAGCTTCGGAGCCTACCAGGGCGGCGCAGGATACTGGTTCTCCAGCCGCAGCATAGCCAACCAGGAAAGAGTGTCAGTAGAAAACGTCTACTTTGGATCAAGCGTCATCAACATCTACGTTAGAAACGTGGGAACAATACCATTCACAATCTCCAGTCTCTACCTTAACGGGTCACAGACTGGTGTCACTAGGATGATCAACGTTACCCAAGTATACGGCTTCGCGATACCGTATACTTCTTTCACAAGTTCAGCTCCGG
>WNGK01007563.1_pt1 | contig 18126 bp, 23 predicted proteins | sample 5400601 | NCBI WGS metagenome assembly WNGK01 (sample SAMN13153376, study PRJNA577476) | soil metagenome | isolation source: 60 cm soil or saprolite under Garry oak tree replicate 1 | place: USA:California | collected 2016-06-15
GGCCCCGCGTCCTACACCGGCACCGACATCAGCGAAGGCCCCGGCGTCGACGAGGTGTGGGACGCCGCGGACCTGGCCGATCACCCCGGCAGTACCCGGCGCCAGCACGGCGCAGGGTTCGGCGCGTTCGGCATCGTGATCAGCACCGAGATGCTCGAGCATGCCGAAGACTGGCAGGCGGCGGTCGCCGGGATGATCCGCGCCCTGGCCCCGGGCGGGCTCCTCGTCCTGACCACCCGGTCCGAGGGGTTCCCGTACCACGGCTACCCCGGCGACCACTGGCGGTTCTCCGTCGGGGCCATGGGCGAGATCATGGCCGCGGCGGGGATGGACGTCCTGGACCTGCGCGCCGACCCGGACCCGGCCTCGCCCGGCGTGTTCGTCAAGGCCCGCAAGCCGCAGGACTGGACGCAGCCCCGCGGCATGCGGAAGGCGTGGGCGGGCATCGCCGGGGTCACGGCGATGCCCGGGTGAGCGCCTCCTGCTCCGCGCGCGGGGCTAAGGGGGCCTGACGCTCCTGCTCGTCCTCAGCTAGCAGGGCGGCCATCTCGCAGCGACGCTGCCGGTTCTTCAGCGGCCGCCACCACTGCCGGTAGACCGCGTAAGCCAGCTCGCCCATCCGGCGCGTCCGCTCGCGCTGGCGCTGCCTCTCGGCCTTGTCCATGTCTGGAGTCTAATTGCGCTGGCTGCTGATCCACCCGGGGCTAAGACGCCGGGAAGTGCCACGTTGTACGGCCCTGCCCATCGGTGGTCACGCGAGTGCCTGACGGCATGAAATCGGCTTCATGCCCAGGTTCGGGGACGATCCCGACCTTGCCGCATCCTCCGCATGTCACCCAGCTGCCGTGTTCTAGCCGCGTGGAGGGATTGGCGCCGCAGGTGCACGTAGCGCAATGCGGCCCTTCCCACCACGGGGAGCTGACAGACGGCGTGCGGCAGATCGCGAAACCGTCCCCTGGGTGGAACACGGTCTCGGACATGACTGGAGTGTAATGCGCTGGCTGCTGATCCACCCCGGGCCGAGCTGGTCCGTCGCCGACGTGTTCAACGGCTGGTCGGAGGCCCTGACCGGGCTCGGCGAGACGGTCGAGGAATACCCGCTCGACGCGGCCCTGCGGTTCTTCAACTCCGCGCTCGCCGAAACCGGGCGGACCCTGCCCTGCGGCTGCCGCGAGGTGCGGAAGTACCTGGACCGCGACCAGGCCAGCCGGCTCGCCCTCGACCCGATCCTGGCCGCCGCCAGCCGGTTCTGGCCCGACGTGATCCTGTGCACCTCCGCGTTCTTCATGCAGCCGTGGCTGCTGGAGATCCTCCGCAGCCGCCGGCACAAGATCGTCATGCTGATGACGGAAAGTCCTTACCAGGATGATTTCCAGCTGAAGGTGGCGCAGTACGCGGACCTGATCCTGCTCAACGACCCGGTCAACCTCGCCGCCTACCGGGAAATCGGCCCGGCGTACTACACGCCCCACGCATACCGGGAATCCGTGCACTACCCCGCGGCACCCGGCAGCACCCCGGAATACGACCTGGCGTTCGTCGGCACCGGGTTCCCCAGCAGGGCCGCCTTCTTCAACCAGATGGACCTGGCCGGGCTGAACGTCCGCCTGGCCGGCCTGTGGATGGACCTCCCGGAAGACTCGCCTATGCGGGACTGGACCGCCGCCGACGCCGATGACTGCGTCGACAATCCCGAGACCGCGGCGATCTACCGGCGGTCCCGGACCGGCATCAACTTCTACCGGGTCGAGGCCGAGGCAGCCCACGAGGGCGAGGGAGTCGCCTGCGGCCCCAGGGAGATCGAGATGGCCGCATCGGAGCTGTGGTTCGCCCGGGACCGCCGCCCCGAATCCGACGAGCTGTTCCCCATGCTCCCGGCCTACAGCGGCCCGGCCGAGGCGTCGGAACTCATCCGGTGGGCCCTCGCCCATCCGGACGAGCGCGCGGAGGCGGCGGCCAGGGCCCGCGCCGCGGTCGCAGGCCGCACCTTCACCGAGCACGCCAGGCAGCTGCTCCGGTTGCTCGACCGGCAGCCCGTCACGATGTAGGGAGACACGCCAATGCCATCAACGAGGCGGCACGGCCGGAACGCGCAGATCTACCTGGGCCTGACTACCGGCACCGCCGCGGCGCCGCTGCCGTTCCAGGCAGCCTGGTCGATCAACAAGGCCAGCGACAGAGACGAGGTCACGGCCTTCGGGGACCAGAACAAGGTCTACGTCGGCGGGCTCCCGGACGCCTCGGGCGACTTCTCCGGGTTCCTCGACGCGGGCACGTCCCAGACCTACGTGGCCGCCTCAGACGGACTGCCTCGAAATTTCTACCTCTACTGGGACGCGACTAATGACCCTTCGTCTTATTTCTATGGGACTGTGTTGTGCGACTTCAGCGCTGATGGCGCGGTCAGCGGCCCCGTGAACTTCAAAGCGACCTGGGCCGCGGCCGGGCCGGTGGTCCGCTATACCCAGTGGGGCGGCATCAACACCTGATGGCGGGGCTGGCTGATGCGGCGGCGGAGCTGGAGGCTCTCGCGTTCCGGCTGCGCCGCGCCGGGGACGGCGACCTGCTCCGCGAGGTCACCAGGGCGATGCGCGACGCCGTCGTCCCGGTGCAGGACGAGATCCGCGCCGGCCTCATACCGCGGCTCCCGGACCGGTACGCGGAGACCCTGGACGCGGACCTGCGCCTTGGTGTCAGCGTCCGCACGAGCGAACGGGACCCCGGCGTGGCCATCACCGGGCAGACCATCAGCGGCCGGGCCCGGAAGCTCCGCAACCTCGACGCGGGCCGGCTCACCCACCCCGTCTACGGCAACCGGGAGGTGTGGCGCACGCAGGAGGAGCCGTCCGTGCAGCCCGGCTGGTTCACCGGCCCCGCCGAAGCCGCCGCCCCCCGGGTCCGGGCGGGGATCGAGCGGGCACTGGAAGACGTCGCCGCCAAAGCGGTCAAGTAAGGGAGCACAGGTGAAGGTAACGATCGACGGCCAGGTCTACGAGTACGACGGCGCGAAAGCGCCGATGCACGAGGCCCTGTGGATCGAGCACGTCTACAAGCGGAACTACGGCCAGTGGCAGATCGACCTGGCCGAGGGATCGGCCCGGGCCTTCGTCATGCTCGCGTGCCTCATCTGGCGCCGCGAGGGGAAGAACGTGGACACCGCGTTCCAGGACGTCATTGACGGGAAGACCGACTTCGACCTTAAAGAGATGAGCGAGTCGCTGGTCGAGTCCGCCGAGGCGGAGCAGAAGGCGCGGGCCGAGGCGGACCCTACGATTCCCGGCGGCTCGTCGGACCCGGCTGGTTCACCTGGGACCGGCACCGGTACCTTGCCATCTTCGCCCGCGAGTTCCACATCCGCTCGTGGGAGATCGGGCTCCTCGACGTCGAAGACTTCGAAGCGCTCATAGACGCCGCCGAGGAGATGATCGACGACGGTTAGCGGCACGTCACAGCGTCAGGTCTCTTCCTCGTTCTTCTTGGCTTCGTACAGGATGACGCGGGTAGCGGCGGCGATGGTGACGCCGCGGGCCTCGGCGTAGGCCCGGAGGAACTTCTCCAGGTCTTCGCCGATGCCCAGGTGCAGCTGGTACACGTCTTCTCCCTTAGCTGCCGGCGTGGCCGGTAACGGTGATCGAGTCGACTTGCAGTTCCGGCACGGTGGTGCTGCCGCCGATCTGGGTGTCGTAGCTGAGCGAGCCGGTGACCTCGACTTTCGCGGTGAACAGGTCATTCTCGACGACCGGGCTGAGCGTGCCGGCGTCGCCGTCCAGGACGGTGTTCGTCGGGTAGCTGACGTAGCCGATGTCGTCGGGGTACTGGCGCACGCCGCCTGCGTCCGCCCGGAACGCTGACTGCCCCGTGGCCGCGTCGAACTGGGTGACCTCGCCGTAGACGATATAGGTCTCGCCCGCGTGGGCATCCGGGTCCTTGGCGATCTGTGCCCACCCGTGCGCGGTGAGCGTCCGGTATACCGGATTCACGGGCGCTGTGGTGGCAGGCGCAGGGTCATCGCCGGGGCAGTACCCGGCGTCGTCAGCCGCCGCGCATGCTAGCCCGTTCGGATCCGTGAACGTCTGCGCGACCGGGCTGGCCGTGGCAATTGCCCGGGACGACGGCCGGCTGACCGGTGCCTTGCTGCCGTTTGCGGCGATGCCGGTGACGGCGAAGAGCAGGACCAGCGCGCCGAATCCGGCGAGGGTCCAGCGGATGTAGTGGTGCCGCTTGCGGGGCGCCGCAGGGGGCACGTCGCCGGAGGTCATGTTCGGGTCGTAGGGGTTCACGGTTCCTCTTTTCTGTTGTACCCCCACAGTACCAGTTTGGTACAAGAAAGCAAATGGAACCCAGGTGCGGGAGGCGGGTGATCCGTGGCGGCCTCGATCACCTTTGATTTCCTGAGCCGGGGCGCCGGGCAGCTTCAGGGTGACGTCCGCAAGCTCGGGGACAACACCGTCCTGGCCGCGCGGGGTGCCCGCGTGCTCTCGGATGCGATCGAGAAGCTGGGGAAAAAAGAAGACCGGACCGCCGCCGAGTCGAAGATCCTGGCCAGCGCCCTGCGGCAGACGGGCGAGGCAGAGGACCGGGTCGCGGCGCGGGCGGTCCTCGCGGACGCCGCGATCCGCCGCCTCGACGACGCGATGCAGGATTCGTCGAAGAGCAGCGGGGAGCTGGGCAAGGCGCTGGGCGGCCTGAAGCTCAATCCGGGGCTGGCGGGTCCCCTGCTGGCGCTCGCCCCGGCCATCGCGACCCTGGGCGGGGTAGGCGCCGGGGCCGCGGCAGGGCTGGGCGGCGCGTTCATCGCGGGCGCGGGCGCCCTGGCCGCGTTCGGGGCCGTCGCCAAGCCCGTCCTGTCCGACGCGAAGAAGGCATCCGAGGCGGTCGCCAAGGCGCAGGACAACTACACCATCGCCATCGCCAGCGGCACTAAGAAGTCCGTCGCCTACAAGGCCGAGCAGGTCGCCATCGGCAAGGCCTACGCCGGCATGTCCCCCGCCCAGATCGCCCTGTCCAGGCAGCTCGGCGGCATGGCGTCCGCGTGGGATGCGGTGAAGGCCGCGCAGACCCCCGTCGTGGCCGGGGCGCTGCAGCCGTGGCTGAAGTCCGTCACCGACCTGACGAAGAACCTCGCGCCCATCATCGCCCACGTGTCCCCGGTCATCAGGTCGCTCGGCGTCCAGTTCGACGCCCTGGTGAACTCGTCCGCGTTCCGGGGGTTCCGGGATTTCGTCGGGTCCACCGGGTCGGCGGCGGTCAGCGCGGCGGGCAGCACCCTGATCGACTTCGTCAAGGGGTTCATCATCCTGCTGCCGAAGTTCGACCCGCTGATCCGCGAGGCGGTCGGCTGGATCTCCCGGCTGGGGCCCGCCTTCGCGGCGTGGGCCGCCAGCAAGAAATCCTCCGATGAGATCCAGGCGTTCATGCAGTGGTTCTCCAGGAATGGCCCCGTCGTCGGGGGGCTGCTGAAGAACATCGGCGGGGCGCTCGCCGCGCTGGCCCCCGGCCTCACCAGCGGCGGCGCGCTCGAGCTGAAGATCATCTCCGATTTCCTCGGGTTCGTGGCGAAGCTGCCCCCGGCGGTAGCGAAGCCGCTGGCCGAGGTGGCCGGCGCGGCGCTGATCCTGAGCAAGATGGGCGGCGGGAAGGTCATCTCGTTCCTGGTCACCGGGACACTGGGCGGGATCTTCGGCAAGGGCGGCGTCGCGGCGGCAGGGGGCGCGGCGCAGGCGGGCGGCGCGCTCGGGCTGTGGGCGAAACTGTTCCCGGGAGCGACCGTGACAGCGGCCGGGGCGCTGGGCATCAGCGTGCTGATAGGGGTCGCCGCCGGGGCGGGCCTGGCCTTGTGGGTCCAGCAGTTCAACAAGCTCTCGCACCCGGCGCCGGCGGCGCAGCAGGGACCCCGCGGTATCGGCGGCGCCGCGGGCCCGCCGGCAGCCGATATCAACGCGTGGAAAACCTACGACCATCTGCTGAATCAGGCCGGGATCGACTCTGACAACCTTCGCACGAAGAACCTGACCCCGCTCCTGGGCGAGGTCGGCAAGGTGTCCGGCGGCATCCAGGGCCTCGCCGGGATCATGCAGAACACCCTTCTCGCCGGGCTGCGGGCGGCCGGCACGCACTCTGACGACCTCCGCACGAGGAACCTGGTCCCGCTGCTGGGCTCGTTCGGGCAGGTGAGCGGCGGCGTCCAGGGCCTGAGCGGGCTGATCAGGAGCAACCTGTCCGGGGCGATGAATACGGGCGGGGCTCATGCGGACAGCTTCCGCACCCGGAACCTCGGCCCGCTGCAGGGGGCGCTGTCACGGACCAGCGGCGGCGTGCAGGGCCTGCAGGCCTCGATCGACCGGATGCACGGCAAGACCGTCAACGTCGGCGTCCACGCGTCCGGATCCGGCGGGATGACGTTCACCCAGAAGGTCGCCGCGTCGATCAGCTCGGGCGGGTTCTCCCTGCGGGGGCTGGCCGGCGGCGGGCGGCTGCCCGGGTTCGGCGGCGGCGACCAGCACCTGACGCTGCTCGAATCGGGCGAGGCCGTGGTGGACAAGCAGCGGACCCGCCGTTTCGCGCCGGTACTGAAGGCGATGGGCGTGCCGGGGATGGCCTCCGGCGGGATCGCCGGGACGGTCCCGTGGGCAGCCGGCCGGGAATACGACTTCACCCGGTCCGCCGAGACGGGATTCCTGCGCGCCGAGTTCAGTCACCTGAAAGCCGCGGTGAGCGCCGCGGCGAAGGCGGCGAACGCGGCGCTCAGTTTCGCGCTTATCCCCGGCGGCGGGTCGGCCGGTCCGGGCGCCGCGGCGGCGCAGGCCTGGGCGAGGAACCAGCTCGCGTCGGGGATCTACGGCTGGGGCCTGTCCAACTGGCCGCCGCTGCTGAACTTGTGGACAGGGGAGAGCGGGTGGAGGTGGAACGCGCAGAACCCGACCTCACCCGCGTACGGCATCCCGCAGGCCGACCCCGGCTACAAGATGGCCGCGGCCGGGGCGGACTGGCGGACCAACCCGGTCACCCAGATGCGCTGGGGCCTGGCCTACATCCGGTCGGCGTACGGCAGCCCGTCCACCGCCTGGGCCGACTGGCAGGCCCGCTCCCCGCACTGGTACGGATCCGGGCTCGACGCGGTATTCCGGCACCCGGCGGTCATCGGCGTCGGCGATCGCGGTCCCGAGCGCGTGCGGGTCCAGCCCCTGGCCCCCGCCGGGCGCGGCGCCCCGGGTCCCGTCATCCTGGAGGTCAAGGGCGGCGGCCACGGCACGTTCGACGCGTTCCTGCTGAAGTGGCTCAGGGAGAACGTCAGGGTCAAGGGAGGCGGCGACGTGCAGGCCGCGTTCGGCAGGAGCTAGCCGGTGGCCACGTTCCCGGGGAAGCCGCCGAACCCGCTCGGCGCCAAGGTCGAGCTGCTCCTGGCCGGCGTCTGGACCGACGTCACCGCCTACGCGATGGTCCGGGACAACGCGCAGATCACCGGCATGGGGCGGCCGGATGAGTCGAACGGGATCCAGTCCGCGCAGCTCACCCTGACCCTGAAGAACACCGACGGCCGGTTCACCCCGAAGAACGCCGCCGGGGCCTACTACCCGAACATCGTGCGGAACTGCCAGGTCCGCGTGTCGGTCAACGCCCAGTCCGCGCCGTCTCTCGGCACGGCTGACGGGACATTCGAGACCGGCGTCGCGGCCTGGGTGCCGACGTCGGCGACGTTCGCCCAGTCCAGTACCCAGGCGCATTCCGGCGCGAAGTCAGGGCTGCTGACCGTCACCGGCACGCCCGCGCAGGCGTACGTGCGGCCTGCGCTGACCAGCAGCGCCCCGGTCACGCCCACGGCCTTGTACACGGCAGGCGGCTGGCTGTACTCCGTCGCCGGTTACTCAAACTGTGCCATGGCGATCGACTGGTACACCTCCGCAGGCGTGTATCTCAGCACCTCATCGGGCCCCACCGCCGCGCTGGCGGCTGGCGCGTGGCAATTCTATTCCGTCACGAATGCGACGGCCCCGGCCACCGCCGCCTGGGGAGAGTACGGGCCGACGATCGGCGGGAGCCCCCCGGCCGGGACCGCCGTGTTCCTCGACGACGCGGCCATGGCCCCGGCCGGCAACGTCTACAGCGGTTCCCGGTTCACCGGGGAGATATCGAGCTGGCCGCCCGCGTCGAACGTCAGCGGCCGCGACCTGTACGTGTCCGTCACCGCGTCGGGGATCTGGCGGCGCATCTCCCAGTCCTCCACCCCGATCGGCTCCCCCTACACCCGGTACCTGAACCAGCTGACCGGCACCAGCGTCCCCGCGACGGCGTGGGCGATGGAGGACGGCAACAACTCGACGGTGTTCGTCACCGGGGTCGGCGCGGGCGCCGCCGCCGCGATCGCCGGCACACCCTCATTCGCCGCGGACGGGACGAGCTTCGCCGGATCTGATGCGCTCCCCCAGTTCAACGGCGCGCGGATCACCGCGAACGTCTCCTCGGCCGCCAGCCCGGTGAACACGGTGGTCCGGTTCGCGCTGTCGGTCCCCGCGGCCGGCGACAGCGCCGGCGCCACGTTCGCCGGCGGCGCCGAGGTGTGCAAGATCTTCTCGCCGTCCGCCACCGTCAAGCGGTACGACGTGTCGCTGGCCGGGAACCAGCTGCAGATCCACGGATACACCAGCACGGCCGGCGGCTCGGCTGTGCTGTCCGGCACGGTCACGACGAAGGTCAACGGCACCCCGGTGCTGGTGAGCGTGGAGATCACCCCGTCCGGCGGCAGCATCAACTGGGCTATTAAAATTATTAAGCCGGGCGCCGGCGCGGTGCTCGACCAGGTGACGGGAACCCGGGCCACGTCGGCGATCGCCGCGGTCACCCAGGTGTCCCTGAACGGGCAGGGCCGCCTGGCCGACACCGCGGCCGGGCAGCTGGGCGTGTTCTACGCGGTCCCGTCGCTGACCACGGCGGCGGCGGCGCTCGGCGGGTTCGCCGGGGAGTTCGCCGTCGACCGCTTCAACCGGGTGTGCGGTGAGTTCGGGATCGCGACGACGGTGATCGGGTCGACGTCGGCGGCGATGGGCCCGCAGGCCGACGACACCCTCGCGGCCATCCTGCAGTCCATCGAGGACACCGACGGGGGGCTGCTGTACGAGACCCGGGACCAGTTCGGCCTCGGCTACCGGACCCTGATCTCCCTGCAGAACCAGGGCAGCCCCGTCATCCTGAACTACGCCGGCGGGGTGCTCGGTGACAGCACCGCGCCGCTGGTACCGGTCTACGACGACGCGCTGCTCTGCAACTCCTGGACCGTCACCAACACTGACGGGTACGTCGCGCAGGCCACCCTCACGTCAGGTGCCATCTCCGTCCAGCCCGCCCCTAACGGCGTCGGCGTGTACGGCAAGCCGGCCAGCACCAACGCCAGCGCGCACGCGCAGGTCAACGCGATCGCGCAGCAGAAACTGTTCCAGGGCACCGTCGACGAGGTCCGCTACCCGGTGGTCACCGTCAACCTGGCCCGCGCCCAGGCCGCGCCCCTGTTCGCGTCGGTGCCCGGCCTGCGGATCGGCGACTACCTGCAGGTCACCAACGTCCCCGCGACGATGGGCGGGACCGCCACTTCCAAGCAGCTGGCCTGGGGTTACTCGGAGGTGATCGGCCCCCTCTCGTGGGTGATCACGTTCAACACGGTCCCCGAGGTGCCGTTCGAGACCGGCTTCAGCCCCGGCGTGTTCTCCGTCACCCAGGCGCCCGGCGGGGCGGTCGCCGCCGGGTCCGCGGTGGGCAGCAGCGTGTCCGGCTCCCAGCTCCCTCCCGGCTCCGTCGGCGGGAGCGCGCTGGCCTCCACGATCAGCGCCCGGTCGGTCGGCGGGGTCACCTCGTTCATCTCCGCGGCGACCCCGTATGACTGGTCGTTCGCCGTATCGGGCGTCCCCGCGGATATCACCTACTTCACCTGCACCGAGGACCAGGCGCTGCCGATCAGCGCCGGGGACACGTTCACGAACTCCGGCGGGCTCGGCGGCCCGTTCACCGTGACCTCGCTGGACCCCCCGTCCGGCGGCAACGTGAACATCCACTTCACCCCGGACGCCAGCGGCGTCATGTCCGCCGGGACCGTCTTCGGGGGGAAGAACGGCGACACCTGGGTCAACATCTCCGGCGGGAACCAGGTCAACCAGTGGGCCGCAGGCGCGTGGGTGCCGATCACCTGGACCGCCTCATCCGTGCTGACCGCCAGCAGCATCACCGCGGGCCTGATCGCCGCGGGCACCATCATCGCGGGCATCGTCGACGGCACCACCATCATGGGCGCGACCATCATCGCGGACGGCACCTCCGGGGAGATCCTGGTCTACTCGGGGTCCCCGGCGGCCGGGAACCTGATCGGCTCCTGGTCCGGCGCGTCCGGCACCGACGGGTTCACCAACGCGTTCGCGCAGGGCCTGGAAGTCCACTCCGGCGGCCTGGTGCTGGACAACCAGGGGTCCGCCCCGTCGGCGGTGTCAGGTGCCAGCTCGTTCTACAGCTCCACGGCAGGGCGGCCCCGGTACCTGAACTCGGCGGGCGCGGACGCGGTGATCGAGCGCAGCGAAGTCAACGTCGCCCAGTTCTCGATCGGCGCTAACACCACCTTCACCGCCATCGGCCCCGCACTGAACTACAAGGCCGGCGAGGGCGCCCAGTCCAGCGAGTACGAGATCGAGGCCAGCGGGCAGGGCACTGTCTACAGCGCCGGGTCCCCGGGGATGGACATCGCGCTGTTCCTTGACGGCGTCAACATCTCCCAGCAGACCGTCGGCGGGTCATGGTTCACCGGGGTCGGCCTGGGCAACGGGTTCGGGTTCCGCGTCGTCTACCGGATGAGCCTGCTGGGCAGCGGTGCCGGGGCGACCGCGATCACCACGTCAGACGGGACGATGTGGTGGCTGCAGAACCGCGGCGGCGGCGGCGCCTCAGGCGTGGTCACGCTCGGCGGGCAGACCGGCTCCACGGCCTTTGACACCACCGCGAACCACACCCTGGAAGTCAGGGCCAAGTGGTCGGGCACGGCTACCGGCGCCGCCTTCACCGCGTACCGCAGCAAGCCCGCCAGGAGGATGTGAGCCATGCCAGTAGGCGCCGCCATCGGCAGCAGCCAGATCGACAACATCATCACCGCCCTGGCGGTGAACCTCCGCGACGTCATGCAGCGGATCTCCAACCTGAACCTGTCCGTCAACGGGCAGGGCGCCGGCCTGGCCTACCTGCAGTCCGTCGGGTACAGCAACACGGCCAACCCGGCCAACCCCGGCGGGATCAGCGACGCGGCGTTCGCCCTGTCCATGATCTCCTACCTCAACACCGTCGCCGGCGTCTACTTCGGCACCGCCGCGCAGACCCCGGCGTACAACTTCAACCAGCAGCTAGCGAGGTATGGGCGGGCCAGGTAGGCGGCTCGTGACGCTGGCGGCCCATGCCTGACGACGACGCCCCGGGCCGGCGGCTGCTGCTCGCCGTCCGGTACTCCGGGCCGTGGGAACGGCTCGGGTACGCGGCCCGGCTGATCGGGCCGCTGGCGGCGTTCTGCGAGCGGCGTGACGCCACCTGGCGGCAGAAATGGATGCGGCGGGATGAAAGGCGCGGGGCGGGTGGATCCGACTGTTCAGTTCCTCCTCAACCAGGCGCCGACCGCCGCGCTCGCCCTCATCGGCCTGTGGATGTTCGCCGCCGGGAAACTGCACTCCAGCGCCGAGATGAACCGCGCCATCGAGGACCTGGCCACCGAGCGGGCCGCCCACAACGAGACCCGGGCGGCCCTGGCCATCGCCAGCGCCCGCGCCGACGCCGGCGTCCGCGCCGCGGAGCTGGTCGCGTCCGCCGTCGAAGGAGCACGCCATGTGCCGCAGGCACCGCCACCGCGAGGAAGGCCGCATGAACGCTGAGAAATCCCTCGCCGACGCCGAGGCGGCCCGCCGCGCGCAGGAACGCAAGCGCGCCGCCGAGCAGCCGGTGCAGGCGAAGCTGGACCGGATGGCCGCCGAAGACGATCTCGCGGGACTGCTCCGCGACGCGCTGGCCGGGCCCGGAAGGCGGCGGTGAACGCGGGCATCATCCTGGCCGACGTGGGCAACGTCGGGCTGCTCGCCTGCGCCGCGCTGACCACCGCAGCCGTGATCGCCTACGCGATCCGGGGCCGGGGCAGCACCGCCATGCCGTGGTGGCGGTCCCCGTTCGGCCTGCACCTGATGGTGTTCATGATCGCGTTCGCGATCGTGCTGGATGAGTCCGCGGTGTTCCTGGTAACCAGCGGGCAGGTCCTCGCCAGCGCCGCGCCGTTCCGGCCGGACTGGTTCGCGTGGATGCGCGTCATCAGCTTCACCACGCTGATCCCGGCGGTGCTCGCGTGGCGGCTGTGGATCATCCTGCGGCCCCCCGGCCGCAGCTAAGGCTTCCACTCCTGCCGGTAGCCCGGGTGATCGACGTAGATGGCGGCGAGCTGGTACAGCACGTTCGTCAGTACCGGCGACTCGGGCGGGCTGTGCTCCCACTGGAGGATAATCGCCCGCTTGGCCTCGATCTCGCGGCGCATCCGGGCCGTCACCACCGGGCGCTCATCCTGCTCCAGCCGGGCCTTCAGGAACGCGATCAGGTCATCCACCCGTCCACCGTACTTCCCGGCGAAAGAGGCCACCCTGAAACGTGCACTGACCCCCGCGACGAACCCCGCCGGCCTAGGGTCATCCGCCGCCGCGATCTACGCGGCCGTCGTGATGATCCTCAACGCCACCCATCACCACGCCGTGATCGACCCGCAGGTCATCCTCGCGGCCCTCGGTGCCGCCGCGTTCCTGTACGCCCGGTTCAAGGTGACCCCCGTCGCCGACCCGAGGGACGGCAACGGCGTGCCCCTCAAGGCACCGGGACCGGTGATCACGGTGAACGCCAGCGGCGGCCTGAACGCTGAGGCCTACCGGCAGATCGCCGCGGCCGTCAAGGCGTACGGCGGCGGCATGAGCGGGCTGCCCGCGCGCCCCGGCCCCGCGCCCCCTGAGCCTCCCGCCGCGGCCGCGACGCCACCGCCACCGGCCGCGGCGGGAGCTGATACCTGATGCACCAGGAAGCCCCCGACCCGGAACCGCTGCGCCGCCTGGTCAGCCTGGTCAGCTACCGGCCCGGCTGGAAGTTCCGCCTGGAAGACATTGACCGGGGGCAGGGCAGCAAGGGCCTGACGCTGGTCATCACCACGCTGGGATACAACAGCTACCACCCGCTGGACGGCGAGACATACCGGGTGAACCACTACATGCCCGTTCCCCCGGCCGCGTTCGATGAGCGGTCCTGGCGGCGGTGGCTGCTGGAGCAGTTCCTGCTCGTCGAGCGGCATGAGGCCTGCGAGTTCTTCGCCATCGGCGGCGAGCGTCCCTTCGCCCCGTCGCACGGCTTCGGCCAGGATCCTTACCTGATCAGGGAGGTAGGCACCGAGGAAGACCGGCGCATGTCGTTCCGCAATGAGCTAAATCCGGAGACTGGTTAGTGTTCTTGCCCAGCGAGCGGGCATCGCTCCTTGTCTGATTTCGCCAGATTGCATGATCCGCAAAGCAGCTGATAATCGGACGGGTAGCCGTTTTTCTGAAGCCACCGATAGAAGTCCCGGCTAGAACGGCTTCCCGCTCGCTGGCGGTGATGGCCATCGCCGTTGACGTGATCAATCGTCAGGAGTTCCGCGTGGCGGACGTGACAGCCCGGACAGCTGCACCGGCCGCCATACGCCTCAATCACCGCAGCCCGTAGCGCGGCGCGGGTGGCATCCCTGCTGGCCTTGATCTGCTCACGGTTCTTCTCGGCATAGCGGGCAGATGAAGCCCGCTTTCGGATGCGCCATAGTTCCGGATGGGCTTCCTTGTATGCGCGCTTGGTGGCCGCCTCGCGTTCTTTGTTGCCCGGTATTTGCCGCCAGGCGCGGGATCGCTGACGAGTACGTTCCCGTTCTTCTTCGGCACTCTCAGGTGAGGGGTTACGTCTACGATGCGGTTCCGCCATGCGCCCTATGCTACTAGTCCGCGCTTCGGAATGATCCGTAAGGGTGAGCGGAATGCGTGAGGGCCGGGCGGAGGACGTGAGCTTCTGCTTCGGCCCGGCATGGGCGCGGGACACCGGCTGCTGCGCCAAGCTCGAAGGCTGCACCAACATGGGCGGCGCCTGCCTGATGCGGAACCACCCGTGGAAACGCCGCCACGCGCAGCCCGGACCCGCGCAGCCCGAACCGGCCACGGCGAAAGAAAGCTGAAGCGAACATGATCGTCGACTACTCCGTGATCCGGCCATCCGTCGCCGTCCTGAAAACAGCGGGGATCACCGCCGTCGGCCGCTACATCGGCTGGGACAGCGAACCCGGATTCCGCTCCATCGGCAAGAACCTCACCAAGGCTGAGGCCGGGCAGCTGACCGACGCCGGGATCGCCGTGTTCGTCTCCTTCGAATACGCCGCCGACGCCGTGACCAAAGGTGCCGCCCAGGGCCGCGCGGACGGGCAGCTCGCCTCCCGGCAGCTCGCCGCGGTCGGAGCTCCCCGCGGCGTCACCGTCTACTTCGCCGTCGACTTCGACATCAGTGACTACGCTCCCCGCCTTGCCGAGACGCCCGCGCATGCCGCCGCGAAACTCGGGCCGGCCGCCGCGTACTTCACCGCCATCGCCGACCTGAACCCCGCCTACAAGATCGGGATCTACGGCGGGTACTGGGCGTGCAGCCGGGCACTCGACGCCGGGCTGGCCGCCATGGCGTGGCAGACGGTCGCGTGGTCCGGCGGGCAGCGCGATCCCCGGGCCGTGCTGTATCAGGTCGCCGGGACCACGGCCCTGGGCGGCGCCGACGTCGACATCCACGAGAGCACCTCACCCGACTTCGGCCAGTGGCCCCGGCCGCATGTCCCCCCGGCCGGGTTTCACGGCGAGTACGTCACCGCCGGGCAGTTCACCCTCGCCCAGCTCGCCGCCAAGCTGGGAACCACGCCTTCAGCTTTGCTGCGGATGACGGCGGTCCGGTTCGGGACATTCGGCGACCAGCTGGCGGCGTACGAGAACGCGCTCCACTCCGGGACCCAGCCCGCCTCCGCGCCGCTGCCCAAGGGCATCAAGTTCTGGTGCGACTGATTCATCGACGCCGTTTATGCTCCTGGAGCACCACTCATCGACGGCGCCTATAAGCTGAGACCCGCGTTCAGCACAACGCAAGCGCCCCGCCACCGCTCCTTCACCGGAGGATGGCGGGGCGCTCTTGCGCGTGTCCCGGGCTGTCTTCACGCGGCCATCAGGGTGTCCTCATCGTCGTCCGGTTCACCGGGCTGCTCCTGGGCGATCTCGTTCCGCGGCTCCCGGGCCGCGTCGCCCAGCCACAGCGGCACCCAGATCAGCAGGGGCAGCAGGACCAGGCCGATAACGGCCCAGGCGTGGGCGGACAGCACGGAAGCATCACCGATCTGGGGGTAAGCGGGGCGGGTGGCGGCCGAGCAGCCTGCGCTTATCCTAGCGGTGCCCACTCCTGCCGGTAGTCCGGGTGGTCGCTCCAGATGGCAGCGAGGAGGCGCAGCGAAAGTGGCCAGTTGTCGCTGCTCCATCCGGCCGCCGTCCGGTACTGGCCCAGGATCGCCTGCTTGAACGCGACCTCGCGGAGCGCGCGGGCCGGGTTATGGCGGGCGATGTGGGCGGCCTGGTACTCGTCCGGGCTGCCCTCGTCGTAGACCACAGTGCCGCCGAGGCTGGAGATTGCGGCACCGCTGCCCGGATGATCCTGCTTCCAGGTGCCGCCCTCGCGCGCGGCCAGCCTCGCCGCCGCCTCGTCCTCGCCGAGCCGGGCGCTCACGAACGCGATCAGGTCAGCGTCAGCCACCGTCATCCTCTCTCTCCGCGCGGGGCCGGCGCAGGCCGCGGAAAGGCCGGACGACGAGATGCCCGTCCGCCCGGCGGATCAGGACATTGCGCGGCCCGCCGCCAGGTCCCCAGCGGACGACCACGGTCACCGGGCAGCCTCGCTCCAGGTAGGTGCGGCCGGTCATGCCGTCAGCCACCGCCGCCATGCTCCCTGATGAAGGCGTCCAGGGCATCCCGGACCCGCCTCGCCTGCTCCACGTCCAGGTGCGGCGAGGAACTCTCCCCGTCGTCCCGCTGCGCGGCGAAGATCCAGCAGCGCGGCTCCGTGGCGGAGCTGGACTCCTGCACGCGGACCTGGCTGCCGTAGGCGTCGGTGAACTGGTCATAGACGGCGAATCCGCGCTCGGTCGTACTGCGGTCCGGCTCAGCCATCGCCGTCATCCTCCCTCCCGGCCGCATGCGCGCGACCGATCCAGCCCGCCACCGCGGCGGCCAGCTCCGGTTCCCAGCCGGCGAGCCACAGCGCCTTCCGGCCGTCGTAGGCCCCGAGCGTAACCCCGCCGTCATGCAGGGCGGCGAGCAGCAGGGCCAGGTTCTGCTCAGTCATGACGCCGGGGCGGGAGGATCCGCGGGCCTTCTCATAGATGGCGGCGACCTCCGGCAGGCGGAGGGCCTGCTCCCCGGACTCCAGCGGCGGGATGCTCACGACGTCTTCCTTTCCATTGTCACGACGTTAGCCTCGCGGATCCGCGCCGCGCCCCACGACCGGGACCGGCCGAACATCTCGCCCAGGGCGCGGTCGCTGAGCGGGTCACCCTGCCGCGCGGACTTGCGGTAGGCGGCCCGGGCGCGCTCGGCTTCCGGCTCCTTCGAGACCCGGACGGCAGTCCGCTGCGGTCCCTGGGATGGCCTTGCCGATGGCGCGGGAGCTGGCTCTTGCGATGGCCTCTCCGGCGGCTCCTGGATGGCACCCGGTGCGGCCTCTCCGGCGGCTCCTGCCGTGGCCCTCCTGGCGGCTCTCGCGGCGGCCCTGGACTCGGGTGACAGGATCACCTGGAGGGCCACTAGCGCGGCCGCGTCCACTGTGCCGCCGAACAGCCACCACAGCGATCCGGTCGCAGGTTCCACCACCCCGCCGGTCGCCCTGGCCGACAGGACCATCGCGGCGGCCATGACGGCGAACGTGATGATCTTCATCAGCCGGCCGCTCCGGTAGGCGGCGACGATGTGGGACAGGCCCATTGCCAGGGCGACGGGGGCCGCGCCCTCGAACCATGCCAGGGCGGGCTGCATCCCGGCGTGGGTGGCGTGCCAGATGTTGAAGGCCATGGTGGTCGTGCCGGCGCCCGCGAGGACCGCCCACGCGGCGGCCCGGTCGTGCATTGCCATGTCTGTCATCGTTGCCCCGCTCCCCTCTGATCATCACTGTGCGTGCTTGTGCAGGGATGTCCAGCGATGTGCAGCGGGATGTCCAATGCACATCTCCTCGCGCGCACGCGTCGCGCGCCTGCGCGTAGGCAGGGGCGGGCACGGAGTCCTGGACATCGCCGTCCCTGCCGTCACGCAGCGTGGATCTTCTGCCGGGCCTCGGCCAGCAGCTCATCGTGGCCGGCCTGCACCTTCCGGATCGCGGCACCGATGTCCGTGCCGGCTGCCGGGACGTACAGGCCGCGGCTGAGCTGGGTCACCGCGTCGTTCTCGCCGAGCTGGCGGAGCATCTGCTGGGTCCAGCTGCGGCTCATCCCTGACTCGGCGGTGAGCTGGGCAGGGGAGATGCCGCCCCGTTCGGAAGCGCCGGCCAGCGCCCCGGCGAACGCCGCCTTCTTCCGCGCGATGACGGGGGCGAGGCTGACCTCCGGCGGCGTCCAGCCGTCCGGGACGCGCGCGGCGTCCAGCTCGGCGCCGATCCGCGCCGCGGCTGACCGCGCGTCCCCGGCACCCGGCCCGGCGGACGGGGGAGGGCCTGCCGCCTCCGCAGCGTGAGCGAGGACCTGTGCCGCATCGCGGGGGTGCCCCGCGACGGCAGTCTGATACTGCGGGGAGATGGCACGGAACGCCTCGTCCAGGCGCAGCCAGCGGGTGTCCCACCACTGCTGCCAGGTGACACCCGCGGGAGACATCTGGCTGCCGCAGTACAGCCGCAGCGGCGGCCGGGCGCCGAGCAGCGCGGCATTCTGGGCAGTGATCCGCTTGAGCAGGTCGTGAGGCATATGCGGGGCGCGGACCTGCTCGGCGAAGACCCGCGGGCCGTCCTTGACGTAGCAGGTGCCCTTCTCCTCCAGCTTGCTCGCGTCGAGCTTGTTCCACTCGT
>WNGK01015122.1_pt1 | contig 18125 bp, 16 predicted proteins | sample 5400601 | NCBI WGS metagenome assembly WNGK01 (sample SAMN13153376, study PRJNA577476) | soil metagenome | isolation source: 60 cm soil or saprolite under Garry oak tree replicate 1 | place: USA:California | collected 2016-06-15
CAGAGACGATCGCGCCGCCGGAAAAAAGGCTGGAAGAAAAAATTCCGCCACCGCGCCCGCCGGATACAAAACCGCCGGAAACAATGGGGACGCCGACCGCGCGTGTGCCGGAAGGCGCGCCTGTTCCCGCCGGAACGGAAAAAATTACCGGCGTCGCGCCGGCCTCAGTTGAACCGAAAGCGGTTGCACCACCAACGCCGATTGCCGCTTCCGCCGCTGCGCCCGGCGAAAAACCGCCGCCTGCGACGGTCGCGCAACCGATCGCAAAACCACCAGCGGCCGTGGCGTCTGCAAAAGTTACAGCCGCCACCGACGCCGATTCCGAATCAGCGCTGCTTGATTTTTTAGATCGCCAGATAATTCCGTACCTCACCGCCAGACGCGGCGATCGCATGCGCCTCGGCAAACCGCGTTTTTCCGAAGACACGTTTCGCTTCGTCAAACTCCGCGTGACCGAAGCCTATCGCGATCGCGTCGAAGAAATGAATGGCTGGTGCGACGAACGGCGGATGCTCGATCTCCAAATCAAATTGCATCACTGGCTGCACGCCTGGCTGTTCGTCCACGCGCCGATCTCGTTTCTGCTGCTGATGCTCGTTTTCTGGCACGCATTTGTGACGTTGTTCAAGTACTGAGCCGATGCCGAAACCGGGACGCACCCAAAAACAGATCGCCGAGCGTTATAAAGGCAATCTCGGTTATTATCGCCGACTCCACCCCTGGCGGCGCACGCGACTCATCGTCAGTTTATTCACGATCTTTGGCGGACTGGTCGCGATCGGGCTTTTTCAAAAGCACGGCCGCGAAACTTTTTTTAACGCCGGCAAAATTTCGACCAGTCACGCCATCGCAAATGCGAGACTTGCCATCAGAAACACAGCTTTCACGAAGCGAACGTCGTTCAAAACCGCTCCTGCTCGGCGTGTCATCAGGAACATCGCGGGCTCAGTAATCTTAGATTGGTCGCGACCTCGCAATGCGCGACCTGCCACAACAACTTCGCCATGATGACTGCGTCGGCCGAAAAAGGAATGCACCTTCCGCGCGATGCATTCCACCGACATCCACATACCTCGCAGCAGATCGTTTTCGAGCTGCCGCGACCGCCGCAAGGTTTTACGGCGACATTCGCTTCGTTTTGGGAAGCGCATCCCGAATTTCAATTGAAACGCGTCAGCGCGCGCGATCCCGACGTGCTGCGTTTCAATCATCAGCGCCATTTCGCTTCCGACATTCCGCCGCTGAATGGACAGAAGCTCGATTGCAATTATTGCCACCAACTCCAGCCGGACGGCCGCTTTTATCAACGGATCAGTTTCGCTGCCAATTGCCAGGCGTGTCATTCACTCCAATTCGATTGGAGAAATCCTGAAATGCGCATTCCGCATGGGAATGTCGATCTTGTCCGGACATTTTTACGGAGCCTGCCCGCGCAATACGCGGATTACGCCCGCTTGAACAAAGGAATTCCTGAGCGCGAGGTTTCTGGTTTCGTCGCGCAACAAATCAAACAGCTACGCGATCAGTTTCATTCCGGCGATGAGCTCGAGCGCGCCGTCTTCTTCACCAAGGACCCCTACAAGCCGCAGCAAGCGATGGGTGCGGCCGCGCGGGGCAATTTTACCGGCTGCGCTTTTTGCCACGAAGTGAAAACGGCCGCGAATGTCGTGCCCGCAATTACAAAACCGATTTTAGTCGATCGATGGATGCCGCAGGCAAATTTCAATCACGCCAAACATCAGGTCGATCCGGTCACGCAAAAGCCGCTCGACTGCAATCTTTGCCATCAGGCAACGCAGAGCCGTGAGACATCCGATGTTCTAATGCCCGCGAAAGCCAACTGCACCATCTGCCACAGCCCGCAGGGGAAAATCGTCGCCGAATGCATCACTTGTCATACTTATCACGCGCCGATTGCAGCCCAGACCGCCGCTGAATCCACCAAGTCAGTGAAACAAATGCTGTTGGGCGCGAAATAATTCGAGATTGGACGTTGGGCGTTCGGCGTTGGACGTTTTCTGCTTATGACTGTGCCCACGCAAACTCCGGCCGAACTTGGCTATCGCATGCCGGCCGAGTGGGAACCGCATGCCGCGACCTGGTTATCCTGGCCGCGGCGCGAAGGAATCAGCTTTCCGGATTCGTTCGACTGCGTATTGCCCGCGTTGCGCGAAATGGTCGCGGCGCTGATCGAAAGCGAACCGGTCTGCATCAATGTCATTAACGGAGCGCATGAAGCCGAAGCGCGCTCTGTTCTCGATCTCCTGCCGCAGGAGTGCATCACCTATTACGAAATCCCAACGAACGAACCGTGGTGCCGCGATCACGGCCCGATTTTCCTGACCCGCGACGCCGATCCGAAGCTCGCCATCGTGGATTGGGATTACAATGCCTGGGGAAATAAATATCCGCCGTTCGATCTGGATGAAGTCGTTCCGACGCGCATTGCTGAGATCCTGAAGGTTCCGGTTTTTTATCCGCGCATGATTTTGGAAGGCGGCTCAATCGAAGTCAATGGCGCGGGCGCCCTCCTCACCAGCGAATCGTGTCTTTTAAATAAAAACCGCAATCCAAAACTCTCGCGTGGAGAAATCGAGCAACGCCTTCGTGACTATCTCGGCGTCCGCGAAATTCTTTGGCTGGGCGATGGAATTGAAGGCGACGACACTGACGGTCACATTGATGATCTCGCACGTTTCGTTTCGGAAACCAAAGTTGTCACCGTGGTCGAGGAGAATTCCGATGACACAAATTACCAGCCTCTTCAAGACAATCTAAACCGCTTGTCCGGCTTCGGACTGGACATCGTCACTTTGCCGATGCCGAAGAAAATGGTCCGCGAAGGTCAACGCTTGCCCGCGAGCTACGCGAACTTCTACATCGCCAACAGTTGCGCGCTGGTTCCAACGTTCGCAGATCCCGCCGACGAGATTGCATTATCGATCTTGCGCGACTGTTTTCCGGGTCGCCGCGTGGTTGGAATCGATTGTCGCGTTGCCGGGCACTTCAGTATAATCACGCAAGTTCCCCATATGAAACGCTACATCGCGACAGCCTTCGTTATCGCGCTGATGACAAGCCACGCGCCTGCGCGAATTGGCGAAACGCCGAGTCAACTTCAAGAGCGTTACGGCTCTCCAATCAAGCAAGCATTTGGCGAAGGCGGCGAAGGAATCTGCATTTATCACGCTGACGGATTCGAACAAATCAGGGTCCATTTCTCTCAAGGTCAGAGCGAGCAGGAGGACTATGTTATTTATCTCGAACCGGGGTTTCTTGAGGCGAAGGCTAATTTGGTAATGCGCGTTCAGTCCGAAAATCCGAATCAGCACGTTGAGAACAGAGAGAATCGGGTTCGCGTTTCTTCGGAGGCTCGACTGCAAAGGATTTCAAAGGGCCAGGACAGCAATCCCAACGAAGGGGAACGCTCGTACTCAGGTGTCGCAAAGGTTAAACTCTACGATCTGGGCGATATAGCAGTTTTGAACGACAACGGAACCGTGATCGAAATGCCGACGCGAATAAAAGGTTTCGAAGCCAAACCAGGCCATTGCTATACGGTGACGGTTTTGGCGAGTTCACCAGGGGAGTTGAGCGCTCCGCCCGTGATTATCAGCAAACGTGAACACGTGGACTGGGCGGATTTTAGAGAAGATGCTGCCGCGCTCGGCGGACTCCAGCAACTCGTCCGTGTTAGTGAAGGCGATAAGGTGCTTCTTGATCGCTCAGTTTGCAGTTTGGACCACATCAAAATGGAAAAGCACAAGGTTGAGATTGTATACGGCATGCCACCTCCGCCCTCAGAGGCGGAAGCTTACTGCATCGATCATTTTCCGAATTACAGGGATTACGCCGTCGGTGGTGCTGAATGCAACGAGTACAAGCGGCAACATCCTGAAGAGGTAAAGAACCCCTTAAACTAATCCACGACAGCCGCTGGTTTGTAGCCGCTTTTCAGAATCGCGTCGTGCAGATCGGGCGCGTGCGTTTTGCGGGCGTCGAATTTCACAATCACTTTTTCGTCCTCAAGATCGACGGTTACATCTCGCACGCCGTTTATTTTCATTAAGACGGGCCGCAGCTTTCGCACGCACTCGTCGCAGTCTTCGCCCTCGGTCGCAATTTCGATCGTCTCGACGATCGCGTGATCGGCGCGCTCGGGATTATGAGGGTCGCTAGGTTCAGGCTCGTTTGGTCGGGCAGGATCCATCATTTATTGAACGCGCGCGGCTGGCTCGGCGGCCGTCTCGCGCGCGATCGGTTCGAGCACACGCCAGACGTTATCGGCGAGAATTTTTTGGCCGGCCGCGTTTGGATGGACGCGGTCAGGTTGATTCAAAAGCGGGTCGCCGCTAACCCCTTCGAGCAAATAGGGAATGAGCGCGGCGCTATTTTTGGCGGCGAGGTCGGCGTAGATCTGGCTGAAAGCGAAGACGTAATCGTCAGAGGCATAATTTGGCAGCTGCATTCCGGCGATGATGATCCTGACATTCGGATTGCGCGCTTTCACCTGGTCGATAGTCGCTTGCAGATTGTTTCGAATTTCCGCGATCGGCACGCCGCGAAACGCGTCGTTGATGCCGAGCTCGAGAACGAAGATGTCGATCTTGCGTTTAAGATGCGCGGGCAAGCGGTGCAATCCGCCGTCGGTCGTCCCGCCGGTTTGACTAGCGTTGGTGATTTCAAAGCTCAGATTGGCCGCCCGCAATTTCTCGGTCAACAGCGCCGGATAAGCTTGAGTCGATCTCAGGCCGAACCCTTGAGACAAGCTGTCGCCGAGAACGAGGATCCGTTTCACCGGTGAAGGATCGTGGGCCGCGGTCATGGATTGCCCAAGAAAGATAAGCGCGAGACTAACGACTGCCACCGCGATCGCCCTCATAATTCCATCAACGAAAAAGCCAACCTAACATTGAATGTTGGACGTTGAACGCTAGGGTGTAAACCCTTCCAAATTTAACCCTTCTTGTTTATGGCTCATTACGGAATCAATGGCTTCGGACGCATCGGTCGCAACGTCTTGCGCGCGATGACGCAAAAACAAGTCGAGCACGTCCGCGCAATCAATGATCTCACCGACACTAAAACTCTCGCTCATCTCCTCAAATGGGACTCGGTCCATGGCCGGTTCGACGGCGAAATCGGATTCGACCAGGAGAACATCGTTGTGCGCGGTCACAAAATTAAGATCTTCAAGGAACGCGACCCCGCAAATCTCCCGTGGAAAAAGTTGGATGTCGATGTTGTCCTGGAATCGACCGGTTTTTTCACTGCACGCGACAAAGCAGAACTGCACATCACCAAGGCTGGAGCAAAACGGGTGTTGATCAGCGCGCCGGCGAAGAATCCGGATGCGACGCTCTGTATCGGGATCAACGACAGCGTCTACGATCCGGCGAAGCACACTATCGTTTCCAACGCCAGCTGCACCACCAATTGCCTCGCGCCGATGGCGAAAGTGTTGCACGACAAATTCGGTATCGCACACGGATTCATGAGCACGATCCACAGCTACACCAATGACCAGCGCATTCTCGATTTTCCCCACGAAGACTTGCGACGCGCGCGGGCGGCCGCGATCAGCATCATTCCTTCGAGCACCGGCGCAGCCAAAGCGATCGGCGAAGTGATTCCAGATCTGAAAGGGAAGTTGAACGGTGGGGCGTTTCGAGTGCCGACGCCGGACGGTTCCGTCACCGATTTCAGCGCAGTCCTCGAAAACGATGCGACAGTCGACGTCGTAAACGCTGCGTTTAAAGCAGCCGCGTCCGACAAAAGTTATAAAGGCGTGCTCGAATACAGCGACGAACCGCTCGTGTCCCACGACATTATCGGCAATCCGCACTCATGCATCTTCGACAGCAAACTGACCATCATGCTCGGCAACCGTTTCGTGAAAGTGGTCGGTTGGTACGACAACGAATGGGGCTACAGCAATCGCTGTGTCGAAATGCTCGAGATGCTCGGAAAATAATGGCCAAACTTTCGGTCCGAGATGTCGATGTTCGCGGCAAGCGCGTTTTGACTCGGGTCGATTTCAATGTGCCGATCAAAGAGAACGGCGACCAAATTGAAATCACGGACGATACGCGAATCCGCGAAGCGTTGGCGACGATCAATTATCTCCGCGAGCAAAAAGCGAAAACGATTTTGATGTCACACTTTGGCCGGCCGAAGGGTAAGCGCGTCCAGAAATATTCGTTGCGACCGATTGGCGATCATTTGCACACCCTGATTGGTCAGCCGGTCATCTTCAGTCACGACACGATTGGCGATGTTCCGGAGAAAATCATTGAGCACATGGAGAACGGTGACGTGGCGCTGCTCCAAAATCTGCGCTTTCAGCCTGAGGAAGAAGCGAACGACCCCAAATTCGCCCAGGCGCTGGCCAAACTCGGTGAAGTTTATGTGAACGACGCCTTCGGCGCGGCCCATCGCGCCCACGCTTCGACGGTCGGTGTGACCAAGTTCATTGAGAAATGCGCAATGGGTTTCTTAATGGAGAAGGAGTTGAAGTATCTCCATGACGAGCTGGACAACCCGGTCAAGCCTTTCGTCGTGATCATGGGCGGAGCGAAAGTGTCCGATAAAATCGGCGTCCTCAAAGCGTTGATGAAAAAGGCCGATACGATCCTGATCGGCGGCGCGATGGCGAATACGTTTTTCAAAGCCCAAGGAATTCCGATCGGTGCCAGCCGCGTTGAGGCGGACAAAACAGACCTGGCGACCGAACTTCTCGATCTTGCGAAGGAGCGCGGCGTGAAATTTCTGCTGCCGATCGATGTTCTCGAAGCGCAGGAAATTCGCGCCGGCGCGCCGACCCGGAACACCAGCCGCTTATCGTGCGAACACGGAATCACTGACGGCTGGCAGGCGGTCGATATCGGCAACGCGACGATCGCTTTGTTTGAGGAGGAGATTGCGAAAGCAAAGACGATTCTGTGGAATGGCCCGGTCGGCATTTTTGAAATTCCGGATTTTTCCGAAGGAACAATCGCGATCGCGGAAGCGCTGGCCAAATCAGGCGCGACCACCGTCATTGGCGGCGGCGATTCGGTCACGGCCGTGAAACAAGCTGGGCTAGCCGACAAAATGACTTTCATTTCTACCGGCGGGGGGGCGTCGTTGGAACTTCTGGAAGGGAAGGAACTACCAGGCATTGCTGCCTTGAGTGATAAGGGCTAGACAGGGTTTACGGGATTAACTGGATGGACGCATAGACTGCTCGGAAGCTCCATCTTTAAGAATCCTGCAAAATCCTGTTAATCCTGTCTAAAGAATTTATGAGAAAGAAAATCGTTGCCGCGAATTGGAAAATGAACATGACGCAGGCCGAATCGGCGCGTTTTGTTGAATCATTGGTCCTGGATCTTGGCGACATCACCGACGTCGAAGTGGTGATCGTTCCGCCATTCACTGCGATTGCGAAAGTAATGGAAGCGCTCGGTGCATCGCAAAGCATCAAAGTGGGGGCGCAGAACATGCATTGGGAACCGAATGGTCCATTCACCGGCGAAATCAGTGCGGCGCTGCTGCGCGATTTGCTGGTGCGTTACGTCGTGCTTGGTCACAGCGAACGGCGCACCTTATTTCGCGAAACCGATGAAATTGTGAATCGCAAAGTCCGCGCTGCGCACGAAGCGACGTTGCGGCCAATCGTTTGCGTCGGCGAAACCCTGGAGCAGCGCGACAAGGGAAATGTGGAAAAAATATTGTCGATCCAACTGCGCGGAAGCTTGAAGGACCTCAACGAAAAGGAACTTCAGGAGACGGTGATCGCATATGAACCGGTCTGGGCGATCGGCACCGGCCGGAACGCAACGCCTCAGCAGGCGCAGGAAGCACACGCGTTCATTCGCCGTACCCTGCGTGAAATGTCGGACGAAGCGACGGCCGATCGCATTCGCATTCAGTACGGCGGTAGCATGAAACCGGAGAACGCGCGCGATTTGATGACGCAACCCGACATTGACGGCGCGCTCGTTGGCGGGGCCAGCCTCGATCCGCGCAGCTTTGCCCAAATTGTGAAAGCCGCGCGTGACGAAAAGTAATTACTGTTTGATCTCGAGATAAGTGCGGGCCTGCACTTTATTCGTGCCCGGTTGCAATTCTTCCACGCGCATCTGTTTTAGGAACCAGCGGTTGTCGATCTTTTGCGCAGAGATGACTTCGAAGCGTTTCGCGAGTTTTCCGTCCCAGTCATAGGCTTCCATTCGCATGAGCGCGCCGCTCGCCTTGTCGACCCAGATAACGACGTTCCAGTACTGGGAATTCCGGGAAGGCGCGACTACTTGCAGTTTCCAGCAGCTGCGCGTGCGCACCGTTTCGTCGCCAAGCACGCGCGCGTTAGGCCAATAAAGAAATTTGAGGGCAAGATCTTCGTAGCTAATGCCGGTGCCGCGAATTTTCTCATTCAACTTCTCCGCTGGAAATTTTTCCGCGCCCGTGTCGGTGACGAGATCGAGGCGCGATCCGTTTTCACCGAGGCGCAATTGCAAGACTTCCTCGGGGTCGGAGAATGAATAACGAACGAGGGGCCCAGTTTGAGTGAGGTGAAACGGAATCACTTTTTCGTCCTCGCGCAGCCGGCCATCGAGATCAATTTGCTGTCGCGACTCGAGCAGGCGAACCAAATCCAGAATCTCTTTCGCGGAAGGAGCTGGGGCGGCGTCGGTCGGCACCGCGAGCGCGAGAAAAATGACGAATGCCGAATGCCTAATGACGAAGGAATGACGAAATCCAAACGCCGCCGAGCGTTTGCGTCGTACGTTCGTCATTTGAGCGTTCGACGTTGTTCCGTCATTCGTCATTCGTGCTTCGTCATTATTAGACATTCAGCGTTCGGTCATTCACACTTTAGGCTCAAGTTTGCAGTTCCAACATGGATCAGACGCTCTTTCATCTTATCAACGAGCGATGGACGAGTCCGGCTCTGGATTTGTTCATGGCCGCGGTCAGCGACGCCGACGTCTGGAAGCCGTTACTCATAATAATTGTCCTTGCCGCTCTCATCTTTTGCAGTTTCCGGGCGCGCGCCTGCATTTTTTGTTTATTGATCGCGATCGTGATTGCCGAGCCGCTCACGAACACATTGAAGTCGGCGATCAATCGCAACCGACCGAAGCATGTCGCGTCCGTCCGCATGGTGCGATTGGAGAAAGGGCGGCCGGAATTCATGTCGATTTTCAAAAAACCGGTCGTGCGCCGTTCGGACGAATCCGATCGGCGGCGCGGCGATGCTTCTTTTCCGTCGGGCCACATGACCAACAACACCATCGCGGCAATCTGTTTGACGCTGTTTTACCGGCGCGGCTGGCTTTACTGGATTTTCGCCGCGCTTGTCGGTTATTCGCGAATTTATTTGGGGGCGCACTGGCCGAGTGACGTCATCGGCACAATCTTTTTGGCCGCGGCCGAGACGTTTTTTATTCTGGCGGCGCTGGAATTGATCTGGCGTTGGGCCGCGAAAAGATGGGCCCCGCAAATTTTTGCACGACACCCGAGTTTGGTAGTTCGTCCGGCCGAATGAGCAAGACACGAGCGGTTTGGTTTTTCATCGCAGCCTTGACGCTGATTCGATTGTCGATGTTGGGATCGACTGATCTCGAATTCGACGAAGCGCATTACTGGATGTGGTCGGAGCGACTAGCGCCCGGTTATTTCAGCAAAGGCCCGGGGATCGCGTTTGCCATTCGTGCCAGCACGGCGATTTTCGGCGCCACCGAATTCGGCGTCCGTTTTTGGAGCCCGATTCTTGCCGCCGGCACGAGTTTGTTCCTCTTTTATTTCGGGCGCCGTTTGTTCAGCGAAAACGTCGGTTTCTGGACCGTGATCGCGTTCAATGTCACGCCGATTTTCAATGTCGGCACGCTTGTCATAACGACCGACTCGTTATCGATCTTTTTTTGGATGGCAGCGATGTTTACGTTTTGGCTCGCGGTTGAAAGGAGCCCGCAGTTTTCGTTTTACTGGCCGCTGACCGGATTGCTTATTGGCCTTGGATTTCTCAGTCGCTACACGAATGCATTCGAAGTCGTCTGCGTACTCCTCGTTCTCGCTTTTGCGCCGCGTTTGCGCCAGGAGTTCAAAAGGCCGGGTTTGTATTGGTTGCTTGGACTTTTCGCAGTTTGCACCATTCCACCGATCGTTTGGAACGCGCAGCATGCCTGGATCACGCTCATTCATCTGCGCACGCGAGGGAGTTTGAGCGAAGACGTTGGTTTTAGGCCGCTCGAGCCGCTCAAATTTTTTGGCGAACATTTCATTTTTTACTCGCCACTTCTCTTTGGCGCGCTGGTTTGGGCCGTGATCGGCGGCTGGCGACGGGTGAACCAGCAATTCAAGATTCTCTTTCTGTTTTGGTTTGGTTTTCCCGTGTTCGCTTTTTATTTCCTGCTCTCGCTCAATCACGTCGCGACTCCGAACTGGGACGCCGTTTCGTTCATCAGTTTTGGATTGCTCGCGGTTCATTTTTGGAACGAGCGGATCGAAAAGCACGGCGTCAGAGTTTTCGCGACGACGGCCGTTGTTCTTGGTTTCCTGCTCAGTTTCTTTTCGCTCGATACCGATATTCTGCGCAGCGCCGGCATCCTGCGTTTGTTGAAGATGATTCATCTTGTCCGGTCCGATCCAAGCGATCGTTGGCGTGGTTGGAAATCGATGACTGCTGAAGTGGAGCGAATTCGCAACGATCTGGAAACCAAGCTGGGTGACAAATTATTTTTAATTGCGGACGAACGCCATCGCGCTTCCGAAATCTCGTTTTATTTGCGCGACAAGCGCGTCGAAGGGCCCGGGCATCCGCCGGTCTACCTGGTCGAATCCCAAGACCTGATAAACCAGTTTTCGTTCTGGCCGCGCTACGACCAATTTGTTGATGCTCCTGCCAGGCCGGGCCAATCGCCGGATGAAACGCTCACTGAGCAAAAAGGAGAAAATCCTTTTATGGGACGAAGCGCGCTCCTCATTCGAAATTACGGTAAGAATCCGCCGCACAACATTCGTGCGGCGTTTGAATCCACTGAGGCTGTCGGCACGATCGAATTGAAGCGTTTTGGCCAACATGTGCGCTACTGGCAGGTTTTTCTTTGCCGCGGTTACCGCACCTTGCCGTTATGAACCAGGCTTCCGCGATTCCAGCCGTCTCTGTCGTGGTTCCCGTTTTTAACGAAGAAGAGAACGTGTCGATCTTGCAATCGGAGTTGCGGGCCGCGCTCTCCGGCTTGGATTACGAAATTGTTTTTGTCGATGACGGCTCGACCGATCGCAGCGCCGAAAAGATCGAAACCGCTCCAAATATTCGAATTCTTCGTTTTGAAAGAAACACCGGTCAAAGCGCCGCCCTTTACGCGGGTATTCGCGCTGCACGCGGAGAGACGATTGTGATGATCGATGGCGACCTGCAAAATGATCCGGCTGACATTCCGGGTTTACTCGAGCAAATTTCACGAGGCGCCGATCTCGTTTGCGGTTATCGCGCAAGGCGGAAAGACACACTCACCAAGCGCATGACCAGCCGGATTGCGAATTTTGTTCGCAGCCGGTTCACCAAAGACTACGTGCGCGACACCGGTTGCACCCTCAAGGCGATGCGTCGCGAATGTGCGGACGCGGTGGTTCCGTTTAAAGGCATGCACCGGTTCATTCCCGAATCGCGCACTCTGCATGTCGTTGGGCAATTTACTTTCCGCCGAGCAAATCATCCCTGAGATGACCGCAACTGAGCGTTGGCCGGCGATCGTCGAACTGATCGACCTGCTCGTGCGTCTCAGCAAAATCAAACCGGACGATCGCGACAGTGTCCTCGCCTCGCTCAAACAGCGCGAAGAAACAATGAGCACTGGGATCGGTTTCGGGATCGCGATTCCCCACTGCTCATCCGATCGGATCGATGACGTGGTCGCGGCTTTTGGAAGATCGACAGCCGGGATCGAGTTCGACGCGCTCGACAACGCGCCGGTGAAATTCGTTGTCCTTTTCATTGTTCCGAAGAACCAGTTTCAAACCCATCTCCGCACGCTCGCGTCGATCGCGAAATTTCTAAACGACCGCGGCACGCGGGAAAAGCTGGCCGGCGCAAAATCGACTGAAGAGATTCTGTCGATCTTTCGCGAAAGCCCGCCAAAATAATTGTAGCGGCGGTCTAAGGTGGATCGACCGCTCCGCGGGCGATGCTAAAATAATGCGGCTTCGCTGCCAAAATTAACATCGAGGTCCGAGCCGGATTGGCACTAGCGACTGCTCGGTCCACCTTCTCGCTTCACGCGGTGAAGCGGCTACAATTTGATTAAGCGCAATGGAAACATTCCAATCACTTCTCACGAAAAAGCTCGCGTCCGCGTTAGCCGCGGCCAGTTTTGACAACGTCGGCGAGTTGACGCAGGCGACTGATCCGCGCTTCGGCGATTACCAAACAAATGCAGCGTTGATGCTTGGAAAACAGCGTAGCGAGAACCCAAGAGCTGTGGCCGAAAAGATATTGCAGCGTCTCAACGCTGCCGACTTGTGTGAGTCACCTACGGTCGCCGGCGCCGGATTTATCAACTTCACTTTATTGCCCGGAGCCGTCGCCAACAAAACAGCGGAACTCTTCGCCGACGAGCGACTGGGGGTCGCAAGGTCGACATCTCCAAGAAAAATCGTGATCGATTTTGGCTCGCCCAATGTGGCCAAGCCGATGCACGTAGGTCACATTCGCAGCACAGCACTTGGGGACGCGCTCGCGCGAATCGCGACCTTTCTCGGTCACGACGTGATTCGCGACAATCACATTGGCGATTGGGGCACGCAGTTCGGGATGGTGATCTGGGGCTGGAAGAATCTGCTCGATCGAGAAGCCCTCCAGCGCGGTCCGCTGGCCGAGATCGTGCGCATTTATAAAGAGACCAACGCAAGATCGACATCCGATCCGGCCGTGCGGGATGCGTGCCGCCAGGAATTGGTCAAGCTCCAATCCGGCGACAAAGAAAACATCGATATCTGGAACGAGTGCGTCGCGCTCTCGATGCAGGATTTCCAGCACGTTTACCAACTGCTCGACATTCATTACGACATCCAGTGCGGCGAAAGTTTTTACAACGATCGCTTGGCCGGCGTCGTTGAGCGGTTGCTCAAGTCCGGCATCGCCGAGATTAGCGAAGGCGCGGTCGTCGTTTTCTTTCGTGACATTCTCGAGCTGGCGGACAAGCCGTGCATCATTCGCAAGAGCGACGGCGGATTCAATTACGCCACCAGCGACATCGCGACGGTTGATTATCGAATCACCGAACTGATGCGCGACACAGTTTGGTACGTGGTGGGCGCGCCACAAACTTTGCATTTTAAACAAATATTCGAGATCGCGCGGCGGGAAGGACACCAAGCCGATTTCCGCCACATTCCGTTCGGCAACGTTCTCGGCGAAGACCGGAAGCTGATGAAGACGCGCTCGGGGGAAAACGTGCCGCTGCGGCAATTACTGGAAGAAGCCTGCGCGCGCGCGCGAAAGATCATCGAAGAAAAAAATCCCAACTTAGCTGATGCAGAAAAGATCGACATCGCGCGGACGATCGGCATTGGCGCGGTCAAATACGCCGACCTCTCCCAATATCGAATGACCGATTACGTCTTTTCCTGGGACAAGATGTTGGCGTTGCAGGGAAACACCGCTCCTTATTTGCAGAACGCTTACGTCCGGGTCCGTTCGATCTTCCGAAAAGCGGGCGAAGCCGCCGCGAAGATCGAGAAGTTTGTTCTCCACGAAGCGGCCGAGATAACTTTGGCCAAGCGGCTTTGCCAGTTTGCCGAGATTGTGCCGCAAGTGCTGAACGATTTTCGGCCGAACATTCTGGCGAATTATTTGTTCGAGCTCGCGAACAATTTCCACGCGTTCTACGAAGGGTGCCCGGTCCTGAGATCGGACGAACCGGTGCGAAGTTCGCGCCTCGCCCTGTGCGATCTGACCGGTCGCGTTTTGCAGCGAGGCCTCGATTTGTTAGGCATCAAAGTGCCGGAGAAAATGTGACGGATGACTAGACAGGATTAAAGGGATTATCGGGATTTGATTTTTGTAATCCTGTCTATCCTGTAAATCCTCTCTAAGTTTTCCGGACGCTGTGAAAACAGAGCATCCTCGAATTCCGACCTGCACCTACCGGTTGCAATTCAACCGGTGGTTCACCTTCGCGCAGGCGCGCGAGATCGTACCGTATTTGCGCGCTCTCGGTGTCAGTGACGTTTACGCGTCGCCTTATTTTCAGGCCGGGCCGAACAGTTTGCACGGTTACGACATTACCGATCACAACAAGCTCAATGCGGCGATCGGTTCGCAGGAGGAATACGACGCCTGGATCGCGGAACTGCATGCCCACGGCATGGGCCAGCTGCTCGATTTCGTGCCGAACCACATGGGGATCACCGAGCCCGGCAACAAATGGTGGGCGGACGTGCTCGAGAACGGCCCGAGCTCGATGTACGCGCCCTACTTCGACATCGATTGGCGCCCGCTCAAATCCGATCTCCGCGACAAAGTGTTGCTGCCGATCTTGAGCGATCAGTACGGACGCGTGCTCGAGCGCGGTGAACTGCAGGTGCGTTTCGAAGAAGGCGCGTTCTATCTTGCCTATCAAAATCAAAAACTGCCGATCGCGCCCGGCACCTACCGTCTTGTTCTCGAGATGGCGTTGGAAAATCTCGCCGAATACAAAGACGAAGAGTTTTACGGTGAGTTTCAAAGTATTCTGACTGCGCTCGAATATTTGCCGCGCCGCACTGAGATTGATCCGGAGAAAATTGCTGAGCGCGCGCGAGAAAAAGAAATCGTAAAGCGCCGCTTGGAGCGGCGTTGTCAGGAAGCGCCCCAGATCCAGCGCGCGATCGAGAAAGCTTTGGCGCAAATTAACGGGCGCCCAGGTGACCCGCGCAGCTTTGACCGGCTCGACGAACTGCTCAACGCCCAGTCGTATCGCCTCGCATTCTGGCGGGTCGCAGCCGAGGAAATTAATTATCGCCGCTTTTTCGACGTGAATGATTTGGCGGCAATCCGGATGGAATTGCCGGAAGTATTCGATGCCGCGCATCAGTTGGTTGTCGACCTTGTTCAAAGTGGAGCCGTGACCGGGCTTCGGATCGATCACCCCGACGGCTTGTATCTGCCGAAGGAATATTTGGAAGCGCTCCAGAAACGTTGTGCCAAGGTCCTCGGCATTCCGCTACCGAAAGACGATCGCGCCGTTTACATGATCGCGGAAAAAATTCTGACTGGCGCGGAAAAGCTTCGTTCCGATTGGCCGTTGCACGGAACGACCGGTTACGATTTTGCCAATCAAGCGGCCGGCGTTTTCGTCGACACATCCGCCGAGGCGGACACGACGAGGACTTTTCATCGATTCATCGGACACACCATGCACTTTGGGCATCTCGTTTACGCGAAGAAGCGCTTGGTGATGCGGCTGGCGCTGGCGAACGAAGTCGAAGTGCTCGGCAACATGCTCGACCGATTATCGGAGAAAAACCGCTGGTATCGCGATTTCACCTTTGAAGCTCTCGCCCGGGCGGTGCGCGAGACCATTGCCTGCTTCCCGGTTTATCGAACTTATCTCGCGCCCGGCCAACCGGTGAGCGACGAAGATCGGCAAGTGATCGAGCGGGCGATTGCCGCCGCCAAACGCCGTAACCCGGCGATCGAGGAATCGATTTTCAATTTTCTGCGCGACATTCTGCTTTTCCGGTTTCCGGAAAACCTGGATGCGCAGGCGCGGCAAGAGCACATGCAATTCGTGCTCAGATTTCAGCAGTTCACCGGGCCGATCATGGCAAAAGGTCTCGAGGATACGGCGTTCTATATTTACAACCGGCTTGCGGCGCTCAACGAAGTGGGCGGCGAACCGCAACAATTCGGGCTGAGTGTCGATGAATTTCACGAACGAAATTTGGATCGACATCGTAACTGGCCGGCAACGTTGCTCGCGACTTCAACCCACGACACCAAACGGAGCGAAGATGTGCGCGCGCGAATGGTCGCGATTTCGGAGATTCCGGAATTGTGGCGACGTTCGTTGCAGCGTTGGCGAACGGTCAATCGCCGCTGGAAGAAAGATGTCAACGATTTGGAAGCGCCCGACGCCAACGAGGAATATTTGCTCTACCAGACGTTGCTCGGCACCTGGCCAGTCGCAGCGAACGGGGCGCCGGCGGAAAATGTCGGCCCTGAATACATCGAACGGATCCAGGCTTACATGACGAAGGCGTTGAATGAAGCCAAGCTGAACACGAGCTGGATCCAGCCGAACGAAGAGTGGCTCGCCGCCACGCGAGATTTCGTCGCCAAGATTTTGGAACCGAGCACGAAGAACAAATTCCTACCAACGTTTCTGCCCGTTGCGCAAGAGATCGCGCGGCTCGGCGCCGTCAATGCGCTGGCGCAGGCTTTGCTCAAGTTGACGTCCCCGGGCGTACCCGACATTTATCAAGGCAACGAAGTCTGGAATTACTCACTGGTTGACCCCGACAATCGCCGTCCCGTCGATTACAAAGTGCGCGCGGAGATGCTTTCGTGTTTATCGAGCAAAAGGCCGGAAGATCTTCTGCAAAACTGGCCCGACGGCCGAATCAAAATGTTTCTGACCCAGCGAGCGCTTCATTTTCGGAACGAACATGCCGAACTTTTCCGGAATGGTGATTATTTGCCGCTCCGTGCGAGCGGAACATTGGCCGATTGCTGCATCAGTTTCGCGCGCCGATTGGATCGCCGTTGGGCTGTCGTTATCGTGCCGCGCCTCTCGTCGCGAATCGGTTTTCCACCAGTCGGCGGCATTTGGAAGGACACAGCGATCGAGTTGCCGGGAAATTTAGCGCTCGAACGTGGACGCGAAATTTTTACCGGACGCGAGTTATTGATCCAGAACCGACAAATTCGCGTCGCTGACGCACTGTCGATCTTGCCTTTCGCAATGGTGACGAGTTAATGCTGCGCGCCTTGAACGAAACGCTCGGTCAAGTCGGCCATCCACTGCGCAAAGTTGCCGATGTTTTTCGCGAGATCCGCGCCAAAACTCACGAAGGTGATGTGCGGTGACGATAATATCAGCATCGCGCTGAGCAGAGTGAGGTTCAGTAGATAGATCACGACCAAGGAAAAAAAGGTTCCGTGGTCACGCAGATCGGTTTGATTCTTGGGGATCATCCAGCAAGTGAATGTGAGATGAAATGCCCAGGTCGCGCCGATTACGGCGTAAAGCAATCGGCCGTAGGGTTGCACGTTGTAAAAAATGCTGAGCAGGCCATAAATCGCGATGGCGAGAATGCTGTAGAGCGGAAAAAAATACGGCGCGAGCGCGATCCAAAAATTGGTGCGGTTGGTCACAACATGACCGCCGTCGCGGCCGACACGGAACCGGCTGACGCGGCCGCCCATTAACCAAACCCAAAGCGCATGCGTCAGTTCGTGTCCGAAAACGTAAAGCAGGATGGGTCGCGGCAAACCAATGAATGCGATCAGCCAAAGGACCGCGCCTAACGAAAAGAACCAGAATTCCTGTCCGGCCCACAAACGTTGCGTCATCGTGGCGCGGGCGAACACGGTGAAAAACGTCTGCGTTGCAATCGCGCAGACAGGCAGGAGAAAAATGGCGAAAATAAATTTCAGCCAGCGCGTCGGAACCATGACCCCGCTCGGCTGCGGCGCGCGCCGCGTCGTCGGCCCTACATACGGCGCGACTTTGACGCCGCGCCCCAGTTTTCGTCCGCGAAGCATGGGCGATCTTCGATTCATCTTCGAAATCTTATCGCAAATCACCTTCCACTGTCATTCACGGCAAAGTTGCGAATCTCGTCGCTGACCAAGCGGCTAAGCGCAGTGATGCAGGCAAATTGCAAGAGGAGTTAGAGTCGGAGATTACGCCCGGCCCATATAGGCGCCGGTGCGCGTGTCGATCTTGATCGTCTCCCCTTCTTTGATGAAGAGCGGAACGTTGATGGTTTTTCCGGTCTCGAGTTTGGCCGGCTTGGTCACATTGCTGGCGGTGTCGCCGCGCAGGCCTTCGGCTGATTCGACGACTTTTAAATTCACCGACGCCGGCATTTCGATCTGGACCGGTTTGCCCTCGGCGTAGAGGACTTGGATGGAAAGATTTTCGACGAGATAATCG
>WNGK01007060.1_pt1 | contig 18109 bp, 21 predicted proteins | sample 5400601 | NCBI WGS metagenome assembly WNGK01 (sample SAMN13153376, study PRJNA577476) | soil metagenome | isolation source: 60 cm soil or saprolite under Garry oak tree replicate 1 | place: USA:California | collected 2016-06-15
GCGCTTGCGCGCTGCACTGCTGAAAGGTTGGCGTTAATCTTCGGATAGGAGAACCGAATTTGAGCAAATCAAGCCTAATCGGAAGCACTCTCTGTGTGCTTTTCGCAGTCTCCGTCATTTCCTACGCAGGAACTTTCACGCAAGACGCTCTAAGAGAAGGGGTACGCCCGCAGGTGCAAAGCCTCGGGAAGGCTGCATCCGTAGAACCGGCTGCGGACCGTGCGTCAAAGCCAGGGGGAGCCCAACTCAGCCAACCGACCGCTTCCAGTAAGATTGAATCTGGAGGCTTTGTCGGCAGCGCCAAGGCATTTTCATTGTCTGTCTCAGCGGCCAAGGCGAATACGCTCGTGGGTTTTGCTGAGACCTATGTAGCCACCGCCTACAGTCTTCGCGGCAGGACCGCCAGCGGGCGGCCGGTGTCTCGCGGCCTGATAGCCGCGGATCCATCTGTGCTGCCACTGGGCACGCGAGTGCGCCTTGATGCCGGGACTTTCAGCGGAGAATATGTCGTCGCGGACACAGGCGGCGCCGTAAGGGGACGTCACGTCGACATCTGGACGCCGACCGCTGGTGAAGCCATGCGTTTTGGCAAGCGCGCGATAAAGCTAATTGTTTTGAGTTACGGGCCAAGGCGAATCAGATCTGCCGCGAAGCGCGGTCTGCTTTCACAAAGTCGCTGAACTGGATTCCCAAAAGAATTGAGATTTGTTTTGAGCGGGCTCTGACCCGCTTTCTTTTTTGCATTGTGTGCGCCAACGCGTAAGATGCTCGGCTGAATGACAGACTTGCCGCCAAAATCTCAGAATGGCGCGGCAGCGTTGCTGATCGAGGCGCGGCGCGGTCCAATCGTCGAATCCCGGCACCGGGGGCACTTATGTGTGGTCACCGGAGTGGACGAGACAATCACGGAGCTTGGATCGCCGGATACTGTCACGTTCTTGCGATCTTCAGGCAAGCCCTTTCAGGCGATTCCCCTGGTCACGTCCGGCGCCGCGGACCAGTTCGGCTTTGACGAAAAAGAGATCGCCATCGCCTGCGGTTCGCACAGCGGAGAGCCGATTCACGTCGACACCGTGCGCGCGATGTTACGAAAGACAGGTTTGAATGAAAGCGCACTGAAGTGTGGAACTCATGTGCCTTTCAATGCTGAAGCGGCCAGGAAGCTGGCTGTCGCGGACGAAAAACCCAGCGTGTTGCAGAACAACTGTTCCGGAAAGCACACCGGCATGCTGGCAGTTGCGCTCCATGTCGGCGCGCCGACGGATACTTACGATCAGTTGAATAATCCCGTGCAGGAACAGATCATACGCACGGTCTCGGAGTTTTCGGATCTGCCTGCCGACCAAATCGCCATCGGTGTTGATGGATGCGGCGTTCCCGTTTTTGGTATGTCAGTCAGGGCCATGGCAATGATGTATGCGCGCCTCGTTTGTATACCGGAATCTTTAAGCCAGAGAGTGCGGAACGCTTGCCGTCGCATCGTTTCGGCGATGATCAACTTTCCCGAGATGGTAGGCGGCACAGTCGATCGACTGGATACTGAGTTAATCAGAGTTGGGCGAGGGCGATTGATTTCAAAAATTGGCGCGGAAGGAGTTTACACAGTCGGGGTTCTACCTTCCGATCGGTGGCCTGACGGGCTCGGACTGGCTTTGAAGATCGAGGACGGAGACGATCGACGCGCCCGGCCACCGGCTGTTATTGAGGCACTACGCCAGTTAAAGGTTCTCGACGATAAGGCGCTGCAAACGCTGAGTCCCTACGCGGCCCCGTCAATTGTTAATCACCGAGGTGAGCGAGTCGGCAGCGTGGCGCCGGTCTTCCAAATAAAGAGCGAGAAAAGCGGGTGACGCAGCCAGGTATGACAATCCAACCGGAAATCGCCGAACCGGTGAGCGCGGGCCCGACGTTGGGACGCGATAATTACGGCAATGTCGATTACGATTCGGTCCCGGACGTAATCCAGTGGTTTCTCGACTTTGATCAACGCGTCGCCATAATCAAGCATCCTCGAGTCGAAGAACTCTTTCATTGGAAACAGCAGGAAACGAAAAGCCAGGGAGAGGATGTCTTTGTCTTTAATCACGCGGAGGACCGCCTGGCAATCGGAATCATCCAGGCCCTTGCTCACAACCCAAGCGAGCCTCAACTGCACGCCTGGATTGCCCAATTACTGAACGCGCTCGATGCCGCTTCAAAAGCGACCGAGAGTGTGGTTGCTGACTACGGCCTGAATGTCGCTGCCGAAGCCTCAGTAGTCGCCGAATCAAAGAAGATTCCCGCCTCGACGGCGCGCTCTGATTTTCTCTTCAACTGCTGGCTGGAAGCGCTTTGCACGGCCGAGATTCGCGTACTCGGATGGCTTTACCAGGAGTTCTATGGCCGACCATTCCATCCGAATAATTTTTGAGTTTTTCACCTCACGAGCGATTTTGGTGCAGTGGCTCAAGCGTGGCTGTATTGAAGAACTACAAGCGCTAACGTCCGCCAAAAGGGCCGTCGTCTCTCCTTGTGCCGAGAAAACCCGAAGAATTGGGCAGTAGCTAACCTCGCGTTCGCGAAGTTCTAACTTAGACGGTTGCTTTTGCCCAGTTGGCACGACCATTGCTCTAGCTTCGGCGACAGAAGAAAGGCAGTAATAAATCGGGTCAGGCTCGGAGACACAGGCAGGGCGCTTTGGGGGAGGCGCTCAAACCTGAAGCGGAAAGCGGCTCTTTCGGGGGAACGGGGTCGCCGAAGCGGTCGAAGGGCAGCAAGGTTGGGCTGCTGGTAACGCTCCTGATTGAGGCTAGGGGGAGCCTCGCAGGAATACCAGCAGCCCAAAATGCATTAGAAGATTTGATCGAGCGAGGGGCGGGATACAGCGCGACCGAACGACAAGTTTCGGTCGCGCCTTTTTTCAGGACTCGCGCCTCTTCTTTCCGGTCAGCAAACGATCTCGCCTAATGGTTTGAGTTGTTTCCTCAAGATCAAGCCGCACCATGCCGCCGGCATCTGAATAGAGCGCGTGCTGCTTTTGCACACGACGTCTGTGTCTAAACAATAAAGCCCCAATCGTGCCGCCAACACCCAAACACAACACCAGGGCCAGGCCGGAGGACTCGAGCACAGCGACAAAGACACCGGCCGAAGTCTGCACCCACTCGCGTACGGCCTTTTCATACCAGTGCGGATTATCGCCGAGCCACTGAACGACTTGTTCGTACTTAACCTGATCGATCAGCTCGTTCGCCGTCTTCTCATCCGGCGCATTAAAGACGAAGACCGAATAGTTTCCGATGCGCCGATAAGCGCTCGGGATCGGCTGATTCTGGTTTCGCAACTCCTGGATCTTTGCGGTGATGCGGCGATCATTGTCACCGGAGAGTTGGGGCGTGTTGAATTCAACAATGACAAGCTGTGAAGATCCGTAGTGCGCCAGTACGGCCTCCGACTGACCTTCGAAACTGATCTCGTTGAGAATTGACTGGTTTGGAATGGACTCGGTTAGTGCGCCGATATTGACCGCATATATCGCGCTCTGTTGGGCTGTTTGCCAGTCGGGAAGATGCTTGACCAAAACCGGTATGTCGCCCTCGCCTTTATCGAGCGGTTGGGCGAGTCCCGCACCCAGAGCCATCAACGTTGAATCTGCTGAAGAAGCATTCTGGCTGGTTATTCTTAGAAAAACTGGTCCGCGAACGAACGCTATGCCACCTTTCCAATGAATCAGCGCCGTCGCGAAACTTTCCGGGGTAAGGGTGGGTGTCACTCCGCTATCCAGCAGGTTTTTTCTTATCAGCGTGAACACTGAAAAAGCATCCGAGTCTCGCTGAGTCTTAATGACCTCTACCGTGACCCTCTCACCTTGGCGCGAATAGTAATCGGCTTCACCGGAGACAACCCCCAGATCTTCAGGACTATTAGCACCACTTAAGATATCCGGCCTGAGGACGCCTTCTTGTGCTAAATGGATCGGTGGCCTCAGCGAAGATGCCGGCATTTGATGGAATTGGCCAACTTCTATAGGTAAGAGTGCGATTAATTTCGAAGACGGAAGGTCTGCTCGCGCGAGCGAGCACCACACCATAACAATCAAACTTATCGATAACAGTCGTACCACGGTAAGATCCGGCGCCTCTTCGGGTTTAGAACCCCTAAATTTGCTGGAAGTTCCTTATCGGAACCTTCAAAAGTAGTTTAATGCCAGCGTCGCAGCTCGCGCAAAAGCAGGTCCGCGTGGTGGCGAGGATCGTTGATGTTTTGAAGAATAGTTGTGCCGCCGACTTCGCTGGCATTATCAATCACGACGTTGCCGAAGCCGAGAATCCTTTGGAAGATGGAGGCGGAAATCGTGACGTCCTGAATCTTACTCAGCGGAATATTCCGAGTCGTTCGCGCAATGAGGCCGTGATCAATTTCGATCTTCGAATCCGTGACCGTGTACCGGATCATGTTTCGTTTCAGGTGGTAATAGGCAGGAATCAGAAGCAAGGCCAGTGAGATCGGCAACGAAAAGTACCACGGCAAATGAGGAATCATCGCGAAAAGAATGGTCAGTGCGATCGCCCCGAGGACGGCCAGGACGTAACCCAGCTTGACGAAAATTAAGGTCGGCCGGGCAGTAAAAATAACATGCTCGACATCGTCATTGTCGTGGTAGGCGATGGGAGCAACCGGTTGAGGCCGCGCGATTCTGGTTTCTTCCGTATCTGCGGCCGGCGCGCCACATTGCTTACAAAAGCGCGCGTCATCATCGACGTAAGAACCGCATTGAGCACAGTGCATTTTGTTTCTGATCTCAGCAAGGTAGAGATCGTTGGCCCATGATAAACGTCGACCCTAAAAACAGCAAAGGCGAAACACTTCGAAGGGTGGTTCGCCTCAGATGGTGCGGATTAGAGCGGATTGATTATTGGCTCATCAGTTCCAATCTCCCGTCCGGCAAGCGCACGGTGAATACGCTTCGTTCGTAAATGGAGAGCGGCTGGGACTGGCGATCCTTCAAAGCGGCCGTCTGCGTTTTATTCAACTGCGGCGCAAACAAAGCCGCGTTCGGATCTCGTAGTAAAGCGTAGCGCCGCGTGATTCTGCGAACGTACTCCTGCGTTTCAGAGTATGGCGGGATGCGCCAGCCATATTTTTCGACCGCGCCTTCTCCAGCGTTATAGCCGGCGAGAGCCAGTGACAGATCGTTGTCAAAATGTTCCAGCAGAAATGCCATGTAACGCGCCCCGCCGTCAATATTTTGCCTTGGGTCAAAAATATTAGTGACGCCATAACGGATGGCTGTAGGCGGCATCAATTGCATCAAGCCGCGGGCGCCTTTAGGTGAGATTGCACGCAGCTTGAACGTCGATTCCTGATGCATGATCGAATAGAGCAGCAGCGGATCGACGCCATGGCGTGTTCCGGAATCAATCAGGTACTGATCAACCTGGGAGTTGCCGGTCGTGAATCCGCGCAGAGTGGTTCCGACCGTGCCGCTCGTGTTCGCGCTCGGATAAATGATCGACGTTTGTTGTACCAATGATCGTACTGAATCCGACTGAGTATTTGGTGTATTCCCTTGTCCGGCGTCGCCAGCGTTAGCGACAACTGCTTGCCCACCGCCCTTTGCCTTTCGATGCAATCGTTTCGGTGACGATGCTGGTTGGGCATAAACCCGCACACCATTGCGCATATCAAAATTGTCGATTGAATACGCTGTGCTCTGGCCAAGTACCGGCACTGAGGCGATAGAAGTCACGATGATTAGCTTTAGTAGTCTTGTCATCCCGGTACGAGAAGAGTTTGAAATCGATTGGCTCAATCGAGGATTGCACTAAGGCAGGGCTAAGTTTGATGGCGCCTAAGGACTGGCGACGAAAGCTATCTTAACATCTCGTTGAAGATTTGCCAACATTTTTGGTCACCGCAGGAACATGCTGTGTTCATTGAAGTTAACCAGGATGGTAAGGTTGCGTAGCGGCTTTCGGACGTGCTTGACAACGATAGTAAGATACCCCCGGCTCACTTAATTTAGAACTCCCAAAGGGGCTTTATCATTCTTGCGCCCAGCGCGCGTCCCACAAATCTGGAAGGAGACAACTATGAAGAAACTCCCATTGGTCGTGCTCTCACTACTGGTAGCGTCTTGTCTGGCGATCGCGATCCAGGCTCAAAACAAGAATTCGAATGCGGGATCCAGCAGTAGCAAGACGACTTCGAGAAAACGCGGTCCCGTGTTTCGGGCTACCAAGGATCAGATCAAACAAGCGCAGGTTGTTCTCAAACAACGCAGTTTTTACAGCGGGGAAGAGGTCGGGAAGCTCAACTCAGACACGCGCGCCGGGTTGCGAAAATATCAGCAGGCGGAAGGACTGAAAGTCACCGGCACGCTTAACAAGGTCACTCTCGAAAAGATGGGCATCGCTCTTACTGACGGCCAGAAGTAAGTCAGGCGGAAGCATTCACTTAGATCACTCCTCCTACTGACGGCGTTCCAGGACAGTTAAGTCACCGCCGGCAAGTGACTATCGTGCATGCTTCCGCCCCTCGCCAGGTTTTGAATTCCGTGAGCGACTGGAATTACTTTGCTCGCACGTATTCTGCGCCGATGTCTTCCAGGAGCGTTTCAAGCTTTTCGACCTCTTCGCTCGATTTTGCTTCAACTCCCAGGAGGATACCGCCGCCGCGCACTCCGGTCTCGTAGACCCTCGCGCGGTGTTCCGGAATTCCCGCGCCGAGAAGCAGGCCGATTAGTCCTCCCGTGGCCCCTCCTGCGCCCAGGCCGGCGAGGGCCGCCGCAATCGGCCCGGCAACGGCGATGCCCAGGCCAGGAATTGCGATCGAAGTACCTACAGCCACAATGGCCGCCAAAACTGCGCCCACAGTTCCGCCAATCGCGCCCCCGATTCCCAGGCCATCGGCGGCGTGGGTTCGTGTTTGCACGGCGAATTCATTGTTCTTTGTCGCGTCAGACATGAGAACGCTAATGTCGTCACGCGTGTACCCGCGCTTGATAATCGCGTCCACGGCCGCTTCGGCCGCCGCTCGGGTTTTGAAAAGACCCGTTACAAAATTTTTCGACATACCCTATCGCTCCCTTATTCCGAATTTGCAGAGACTCACGTCAGGGCGAAGACAGTATTAACCATCATCGTCCGAAACCGAATTAACTTGTTTGGGGGTGGCAACTTCATCTTGAAGTAGCGGCTGACGACTGTCAACCGCGAGCGGTAATCAGAGGGTGATTGCTGGTTTCGCGTTTTTCCGTCTATTCTCAGGCGCGTGAGAATTCTGCAAATAAGTTCCGCCCGGGCCTTGGGCGGCGGCGAAACGCATTTTATCGAGCTCGTCCGCGGCCTGCGCCGGCGTGGTCATGAAGTACATCTGGCGCTCTCTAATAACTCGCCCATCCGCGCGGCCCTGGAACCAATACGAGCGGAAAATATTTCCATGCTGCCGATGCGTAATGCCCTTGACGCCGCGAGCGCCCGGCAGCTTGCGCGCATCGTGCGCCAACAGAATATCCAGGTAATTCACGCGCATATGGCCCGCGATTATCCCCTGGCGGCTTTCGCTGCGCGGGTGAACCGCGGCGCCAAACTGATAATTTCCCGGCATGTTTTGTTTCCGCTGAGCGGTTTGCATGCCGTTGCGCTCGCGAATGTGGCGCGAGTGATCGCGGTGTCAGACGCCGTGTCACGCAAGTTGCGAGAGCAACAATTGTTTCCGGCGGAAAAGATTGTGGTGGTTAGAAACGGCATAGATGTAGAGCGGTTTGGTCAAAACAGATTAACCCTTGATCGAGAAGAATTTTGCCAGCGCATGAACATTCCTGCTCATCGTTTATTGGTCGGAACAGTCGGCGAGATTACCAAACTCAAGGGTCACGAAGATTTTGTTTGTGCCACGGCGCTGGTTGCGCGCGCAGTGCCACAGGCCCATTTCATCATCGCCGGCCAGGATCATTCAGTGAAGAGGGAACACGATGCTTCTCTCAGAAAAAGAATCGAAACTCTTAATCTTACCGATCAAGTGCAGCGCTTTGGCTGGATCGATAATCTGGCGGATTTGTATTGCGCGCTCGAAGTTTTTGTTTCCGCATCGCATAGTGAATCGTTCGGTCTCGCAATCGTCGAGGCGATGGCCAGCGGCACGGCGGTTGTCGCAACGGCGACCGACGGCGCGCGTGAAGTCATCGCCGACGGCGTTAACGGGCTGCTTGTTCCCATTGGCGACTCCGGACCTATGGCGGATGCAATGATTGATCTACTGCGAGATTCCCAGCGCCGGACGCGTTTGGCCAGCGCCGCTCAACAAAACGTGCGCGAGCATTTCACGCTGGGCCGGATGATTGCTGAAACTGAACAGGTTTATCAGGATGTCCTGGGCAAAGGTTGAGTCCGATCGTCTTCGCTGAGGTTTCGTCCTCGCCGGAGACTAGAGCTGGTCAATTTTCGCCGCCAGCACGAAGTCACTTTCAGTGAGACCGTCGATCTTGTGGGTCCAGATGGTGATCTCTGCCTTACCCCAGCTGAAGCAAATGTCTGGATGATGACCCTGCTCTTCAGCTAGTTCGCCCACGCTGGTCACGAAGTTGAGTGCCTCTTGAAAATTTGTGAACTTGTAGCTCTTTTTCAGATGATGTTCGTCAACGACCTCCCATGTGGAAAGTTGATTCGCGAATTCATTTATTTCTGCCCCTTTCATCGGGGGTACGCCACCACGACACGGAACACACTGGCGGCTTGCAAGATCGCTCATGGCTATTACTCCTTCTTTGGGAATCGTTTTAAAGATTATCACATCATGTTGCTGCTGACTTATTGAGCTTCGTCTGCGATAATCTGAAACCTCAGTTCTTAATCATCACCCTCAGTTGCGTCGGAAAACAAAGCGCGATGAGCGAGGCCCTGGACAAAGTGAGATCTATTCGCGAGCTGCCGTTGTTTCCCCTGCCGGTAGTTCTTTTTCCGGGCATGCCCATGCCTTTGCATATCTTCGAACCCCGTTATCGGAAGATGCTTGCGGACATTCGCGCGGGAGAAAATCTCTTCGGCTTGTCGTATTTTGATTCCGACTTGTCAGAGAAAGATTTTCCGCCGGCAGGACATATTGGATGCGTGGCCGAAGTCACGGAATCTCAGCCACTGCCGGACGGACGCTCGAATATTCTGACCGTGGGGATCGTTCGCTACAGCGTGAGCTCTTATGTCGAGCGTGGCGACCCTTACCTGGTCGCCCGCGTTGAATACTTTGAAGATGACGATGAAGACGAAGCCAGATTGGGGGAGACTTCGCGCGAGGTCGCCGGACTATTTATGCGGGTCGCTAAAGCAATCCGATTGTTAAATGACGAGCGTGGCAACCTGCCGGACATTAGCGACACCGATCCGCAAAAGCTTTCGTTCCTGGTAGGCGCAGCAATGGAGATTGAATCAGAAACTAAACAAGAGTTGTTGGAGCTGCGTTCGACGTTTGAGCGACTGCGTCGTTTGCGCGATATGCTCAAGCGCGTTATCTCGAATTACGAAGAACGCGCCCGGCTTCATTCCCTCGCGAAAGGAAATGGCCATGGCGGTAAAAAGGTCGACGTCGAATAAGGCCCAGGACCCCGGTCGGTAGTGCGCGGGCACTATCTTCGTTCTAAATGGTAACGCCTAATCCAAATCAAACAATCAGCGTTCGCGCTCTTTTCTTCGGAGGCGCGCGCGATGCCGTCGGGTACGACGAGGTTAAAGTCAAACTCACTGCTCCCTGCGACGCCGCTTGTGCCCTGGACCAAATCTTGAACGCCTATCCGGATCTGCGCAGATTTGGCAGGTCGCTTCTGATCGCCGTTAACCAGGAGTACGCGCTTCCCGATCGAGAGGTCAGCGATGGCGATGAACTCGCGATCTTTCCGCCGGTGAGCGGCGGCGCCGAAAAGGATGTGGATCATGACGGCACCGCAATCTCTGAACATGATTTCTGTGAATTAACTACAGCGCTGATTGACGTTGGCAAAGTTGCGCGGCGGGTCGTTTTGCCTGAATGTGGTGCGACAGTGACGCTCGACGGTTACGCCCGCGAATGGACCCATGGCCGGCGCACGCTCTATTTGATTTATGAAGCTTACAAGCCGATGGCCTTACGCGAGCTGCAACGCCTTTGCACCCAGGTGCATGAAAAGTTCGACCTTGCGCATATCGGCATCGTTCATCGCACCGGTCGTTTGGAAATTGGCGAGACCAGCGTCGTTATTGCCGTCAGTGCGCCACACCGCAAAGCAGCCTTCGAAGCCTGTGAATGGGCTATTCGCGAACTCAAACGCACCGTGCCGATTTGGAAGAAAGAAGTTTTTGAAGATGGTGAAGTCTGGGTCGAAGGCGAAGGGTCAACGGATGGATGCGTTTAACTACCGGCCAGCCCTCTGCTTCTAGCTTTTGCACCCTCCCTCACGGTCGGGTTTCTGTATTCGCGGTATTGCGCCTGATTGAGTGCGCGGCTTGGAAATTGAGGCCACTACGAAGACAGATTCGCAGACTGAATCAGAGTGCTTTCCGGTGTCGTCTGTGTGAATCGCTCAGTCTGCGGATTACGATGACGGTACTTCCTCGGTCTCCTCTTCAGCGCTCGGCTCGACCAGCGACGCGCTCGTCACCATGTCACCTTCATCAGTCTTGATCAGGCGGACGCCCTGGGCGCTGCGGCCGGTCTTGCGAATATGTCCCGCTTCGAGCCGAATCAGCTTGGCCTGTTGCGTGATGATCATTATTTCGGAGTCATCTTCAACCGGGAAAACGGCCACGACCTTGCCGGTTTTTTCCGTCGTCTTCATGTTGATGACGCCTTTCCCGCCGCGCGACTGTAGCCGGTAAGTCCCGATAGCAGTCTGCTTGCCATAACCTTTTTCCGAAACCGAAAGCATGCGCTCTGAATCATCGGAAGAGACCGCGCAAAGCGAGACTACAAAATCATCCTTGCGCAAATCAATCCCCCGCGTGCCGCGCGTGGCCCGGCCCATGGGACGCGCGTTCTTTTCATCAAAGCGAATCGCGAAGCCGTTGTGGGTGGCGATGAAGATCCGCTTATTTCCGTCAGTGGTAAGCACGTCGAGCAGCTCGTCGCCCTCATCGATATTGATGGCGATGATGCCGTTTGAGCGAATGTTCTGAAAATCTGAAAGGGCGGTCTTCTTGATCACTCCCTTGCGTGTAACCATGACCACGTAACGCCCTTCTGAAAATTCACGTACCGGCACTACGCCGGCGAGTTTTCGATCCGAAGGAATCTGAATCAGATTCACGATGGCTTTGCCGCGCGAAGCGGCCGCCGCATCCGGCACCTCATGGACCTTCATTTTGTAAACCAGGCCATCGTCAGTGAAAACCATTAGATAAGCGTGCGTCGAGGCAATGAACAGATGTTCGACAAAGTCGTCGTTCTTGGCCATCGCGCCAAACCGGCCTTTGCCGCCGCGGCCCTGCCGCGAGTATGTAGTCACCGGAGTGCGCTTGATGTAGCCGTTTTTCGTCACCGTGATGGCGACATCTTCATCGGCGATCAAGTCTTCGATCGAATACTCGGTTCCCTCGTCGACAATCTCGGTACGGCGAGCGTCGCCAAATTCTTTCTTTACGTCGTCCAGCTCGTTGATGATTACGCGGCGCAGTGATTGTTCGTTGCCGAGAATCTCTTCCAGCTCGGCGATCAGCTTGATGATCGACTCGTATTCCTCGATGATCTTTTGCCGTTCCAGCGCCGACAGCCGGCGCAGCTGCAAATCAAGAATGGCCTGGGCCTGAATCTCGGAAAAGGCGAGACGCTCCATTGCCTTCTTGAGCTACGGACGACTTCGCGCCGAAAGTCGACGAAAGCCTCGAGCATCTGCTTGAGGTTGAGCACGCGCGGTTGGCCGTTAACGATGGCCAGATTGATCACGCCGAACGATGACTGCATCGGCGTCAGTTTGAAAAGTTTGTTGAGCACAACCTGGGGCACCGCATCTCGTTTCAGCTCGACGACGATGCGCATGCCCTGGCGGTCGGATTCGTCGCGCACTTCCGCGATGCCTTCGAGCTTCTTTTCATTGGCGAGTTCGGCGATGCGCTCAATCAGCTTGGCCTTGTTAACCTGATACGGAATCTCAGTGATGATGACGGCGTCGCGCTCATGTGAACCGCGACCGATGCGATCAATCGACGCCTTCGCCCGCATCTGCAAGATCCCGCGACCGGTAAGATAAGAGTTGCGAATCTCTTCGCGCCCGCAAATAAATCCGCCGGTCGGAAAATCCGGGCCCGTAACGATCTTGAGCAGCTTTTCAATCTTGATCTCCGGCTCGCGGAGCAAAGCGACAGTCGCGTCGATAACTTCAGTCAGGTTATGCGGCGCAATTTTGGTCGCCATCCCGACCGCGATTCCATCTGAACCATTAACCAGCAGATTGGGAATCCGTGTGGGCAGGACCATCGGCTCGCTTAGCGTCTCGTCATAGTTTGGCTGCGTGTTGACGGTCTCTTTTTCAATGTCGGCAAGGATTTCGTTTGCCAATCGCGCCATGCGGACTTCGGTGTAACGCATCGCTGCCGGCGCATCGCCGTCTACCGAACCAAAATTTCCCTGTCCATCGATTAGCGGATAGCGCATCGAGAAGTCCTGCGCCATGCGGACGATCGTGTCGTAAACGGCGGTGTCTCCGTGCGGGTGATACTTACCGATCACATCACCAACGACGCGCGCGCTCTTTTTATAGGCTTTGTTGTAGGTGTTGCCGAGCTCGTGCATGGCCCAGAGGACGCGCCGGTGCACCGGCTTCAATCCATCGCGCACATCAGGAAGCGCGCGGCCTATGATTACCGACATCGCATAGTCCAGGTAGGACCGGCGCATCTCGTCTTCAATGTTGATGTGGTTTCGCTCGAGTGTTTCCATTAATCAAACCTTTCAATTACAATCGCACGCCGCGCATTTTTTCGATTATCTGAAAGCCTTTGGCAGCACTTTCAGCCAATTTGCCGGACACTAGTTTTAGGTTGCCTCTGTGAGGATCCCTGACTTCCCTGAGTGGCGACTTCATGCGGTCAAATTCGAAGCATATTTTAACCTGAACAGGCCGGTTTTCGCAAGGCTCGCGTTGCCGATAAAGACCTGTAAAATCAGCCGATTACGGTTGATTGAGCTATCGAGCCTGAGCGTCTCAAATCGCAGCTGCCCCCCGACATCCCCTGCGGGTAGTAAAGCATGAATGCGGATGAAAAATCTCGCCGCATCCGGCGGCGGCTGGAGCTCGTAATTCCGGTCCGAGTTCGAGGCCGCGATAGCGCGGATCACGAATGGACGGAGATGACCCGTTTGATTAATGTGACTCCGTTCGGCGCGCGCCTCAAACTCACGCGGCCAACGGAGGTCGGGCGTCTTCTGCATGTGACGATAGCGATGCCCAGGGCAATGCGTTGCTTTGATCACGCGGAAGATCAATATCGCGTTTGGTCACTGGTGCGAAATGTGAACATCCTGGTCCCTTCCGAAAAGTCACCGGCCATAATGGAAGCCGGCCTGGCTTTCGTCGGTAAGTATCCGCCGGCAAGCTTTCTGGCCGATCCGGTGCGACGTTTCGAAATTAGAGGGGCAAGCAAATCGGGTTTATCGGTCGCCCGCGAAATGGTCGATGAGATCGTCTCCGAGGTTGCAGCGACGGACAAACGTCGTGAGACCCGGCACTCTATTCCTATTGAAGTGGATATCGAGGTGATTGGCGAAAAGAGTGATGCACCGGTAATTGAAAAAACCGTGACTGAAAATATTAGTCGCACGGGGGCGACGGTTTTTACCTCACTTAATATTGACCGCGGGCGATTCGTAAAGATAACAAGCGAACATTACAAAGTTTCTATCTTTGCCGCGGTGCGTGCCCGCCGCGTCGGGCCTGATGGGATTGTGCGCCTTCATGTGGAGTTCGCCGGCGGCGAGTGGCCTCTGGCGGGAATTTAAAAGCTGCTTTTGCACCGTTGCAGAACCGAGGTGTCGCGGTCAAAGACATCCGTGATCAAGAGAATTGGCAGCTTTGATGGCAACATTTCATGGTAGCCTGACAAAATCGACGGATAAAGAAAGTGAATCGATTCTCGTTTCCACGCCGCATTTTGTTAATTGAGATCGAGCGGCGCTGCAAATTCTCCGATTGTGCCGGAAGCAACCGCATTGGTTTGACGAAACCCGAGGCGATTCAGTACGGTGGTTTTGAATGCATTCATTGCGAGCGCTGGAACGATGACGCGCTGAATTATTCGGACGCGCCCGATTGGTGGGATGAAATCGCGGCCGCCAGACATTAGTTCAAACGCGTGCACGGCGGATTGAAGTTTTCGTGACCCGAAACTAAACTCACGACCTTGAGTCAAAAGCAATCGATCTTGAACGAATCTACAACTACCGCCGAACAGTCCAAGCGGAACGGAGCACGGCCCTATCCCCGGATGTTTCCGCAGTGGCTCCTCGACGTATTCCGCCCCGTCGTATGGCTGGTTTGTAAACTGCTCTGGCGAATTCGTTGGATCGGCACTGAACACATTCCAGCAAACGGCAGCCTCATCATAGCCGCGAATCATCAGACATACATCGATGCGTTCTGGCTTTCGTGCCCGATCAAACGACCCGTTCGTTATCTGGCGTGGGATGCAGCGTTTAATTGGCCCGTCGTTGGGCCATTCATGCGACTGCTGGGCGCCTGGCCGCTACAACTGGAGGGCAGCGATCCCGCGCCCATCCGGCGTTCCATGCAGTGGCTGCGGGAAGGCGGCGCGGTAGTGATCTTTCCGGAGGGCGGCCGCGGTAACACGGACGGCTCGATGAAAAAGTTTAAGCCCGGTGCGGTGCGCATGGCTTTGGAAACCGGGGCGGCGATGCGGACATCGCGTTTGGCCATCGAGCTACCGTTTTCCGCGCCTGGCGCCAATTGAGATTATTTATCACCCGCCGCTGGTGATCGAGCACTGCGAAAACGAGGAGACGCGCGAATGCGCTCGCCGCGAAACCGCCAAATTGGCGGAGATTGTTCGGCTGGCGCTGTGAGATAATATCCTCCAATCGCCGCAAGCCCCCGATTAAGCGCGCCGTCTGCTTCGGATTGGCTCGTCCGGGCCTCTTGATTTAGGTAAGTCTTTTCCGTTAACCAGGAGAATCTATGACAAGAATAACACTCCGAATCTCCGTCGCCGTGTTCTTACTTTTCACTGTCCATGCAGCCACTGCTCAGGACGTGACTAAACAAGTCACTCTGCCCGAGACGGCGCCGGTGATTACCGGTACGGCGTTGGCCGAGCGTCTGCGTTTTACGGCCCCAAACACGGTAGTGCAAATGCAGCTGCAGATTTACGCCGACTCCGGACAGCTACTATTTGATGTGACGTCAAAGGGCAACGTGCTGGACTGGACGCTGCAAGATGGTGGCGGAGAGCATCTGGTTCCGGGTTCGTATCTCTGCGTGGTTACGGTCAAGAGTCTTTCCGGCAAAATAAGTCAGCGGATCGGATCAGCATTGGTACAAGAGAAACAGGTCGAACTACAGCGCGTGGATGAGACGCGACTTAGCGCCGCCCAACTACAGGCAATAGGACCACTCGAAGAGAATGGTGCGTTGACTATCCTCAAAGCGGTTGAGGTAGAGGCAAGCACAGTCCTGGCCAACGATGGCAAAGAGGGGCAGTTGATCCGTGATCGCGGCGCCCTGTCGTTTCGTATCGGCGATTTCTTCTCAGGTGCTGACAAAGAGCAGATGCGTCTGACCGAAGAAGGAAACTTAGGCGTCGGCACCGCCAATCCAAAGGCCAGGCTGGACGTGGCGGGGATGATTCGCGCGCGAGAAGGTTTCCAATTCTCCGATGGCAGCACGCTGAAGGTAAATGATAAGGGAGTGCTGACGCACACCAGCGCCGACGGCACTGGGCCCAGTGCTCTCAGCAGCACGCAGAACCGCATAGCCAAGTTCACAGACAATGCCGGCACGGTGGGCGATTCAGTGGCAATTGACACGGGCACGGGTCTGCAACTGACGGCCGCGCCCAGCGGCGCAGTGGACACGAACCTGCTCTATTTGAATTCGACGAACGGGACGACCGGCGTGCTCGCCGGCAACGTGCCGTCTTATGGCAGCCAACGGACCGTTCTTTGCGATGCGCGGTAACACCTTCACGACGATTGCGAATCAGCGTGGACTGTTCACGATCGCGGCGGGCAATGTCTCGAGTCCGGTGGGTGACGACGGCTCGGTAAAATTCAACACCGGGAATGATCTGCTGAGAATGATTATAAAGCCGTCAGGCAAGGTCGGCATCGGAGTGTCGAATCCATTAACCTTGCTCGATGTGGGTGGTGACATCAACACCTCGACTCAATACAACATCGGCGCTTTTCGTCTGTTGAGCACACCAGGAATTGGCAATACTTTCGTGGGCGTTCTTGCCGGGTTGAGCAATAACAGCGGAAATCACAATACTTTCGTTGGGGATCGCAGTGGCTCCGGCAACGTTGGAGGAGATACCAATTCGTTTTTCGGCGCCTTCGCCGGTAACTCAGGTGACGGCAACGGTAATTCCTTATTCGGCTATGGTGCGGGATCCCAGAACGTATCCGGAAACAATATTACTGTGATTGGTGCAAATGCGGGCGTAGGCGCAGGCAGTCTCGACCATGCCACGGCCATTGGCGCTAACGCATTCGTTTCCAGCAGCAACACCATCGCGCTCGGCAGAGCAGACGGTAGTGACACTGTAGATGTGCCGGGCAAGTTGCAGATTGACACGATGGGCACCAGCGGTGGCACACAGCTTTGCCTTAACAGCTCGAGTCGAGTTGCTTTTTGCTCGTCTTCCTTGCGCTACAAGATGTCCGTAAGTCCGTTCCGCTCCGGCTTGGAAATCATCAGGCGCCTGCATCCGATCACTTTCACCTGGAGGGAAGGCGGCCAGCGCGACATTGGCCTGGGCGCGGAGGAGGTGGAAAGAGTAGAGCCGCTGCTCACCTTCCGCAACCAGCAGGGCGAGATCGAAGGCGTCAAGTACAATCAGCTTTCTGCCGTCTTGGTCAATGCGTTCAAAGAACAGCAGGCGCAAATACAACAACAGCAGGAACAAATGGGGCGCCAACAAGGGCAACTGGTGCGGCAGCAAGAACAGCTCGAGAAATTAACCAGACTGGTCTATCGCCGTCACGGCAGAGCCAGGATCCGGAAGTAAGCTGCGAGTTAGCTGCGGTGTGCGCTGATGCCCGGGTCAAGAGATGCGAACGAAGGCACCGCATCAACGGAAGACACGACAGAAGAAGAAGCGAACGCTTTACCCGACCAGTGACATTCATCTGGAGCAGGTACAGTGATGTCTTACGAGAGACGGATCATCCTTGGTTTTATTCTTGTCTTCGAGATGTGGTGCATAGCGGCAGCACAGGAGAACTTCAGCTCAACGGCGCAAAGATCATCTCTGACTGTCGCGGCTGCTGTTTCCGGAGAGCGAGTGCGCATTACCGCCTGCCTCGGCAGTGCAGATGCACGTGGAAGTCTATGCCGCAAGCGGGGAGAAAGTCTCGGTTACACGGGCGTATATTTCCGAGCACTATTACCAACTGAGCTATATCGCCAGAACTCGCATCATTTGCTCGTGGACCATTCCATTGCTCGCCAGAATTGGCGGATGGTAAATGTTGAAAGGCGTGCCGTCATAGTTTGAAACTCGGCCGCCGGCTTCTTCGATCAGCAACACGCCGGCCGCTACGTCCCAGGGCTTTAACCCTTCTTCCCAAAAACCATCAAAGCGCCCGCAAGCCACATAGGCTAAATCGATAGCCGCGGCGCCGTCACGGCGCACCGCCTGAGCGTTCATGATGAAGTTGGAGAAATGGCGGGCGAATTCGCTGCGCTCGCGCACGTCGTAGGGGAAGCCCGTGCAGAGCAATGCTCGATTCAGGTTGTCGATCTGCGAAACGCGAATTCGTTTGCCATTAAGCGCTGCGCCGCGCCCACGCTCAGCGGCAAATACTTCGTCCCGCACCGGATCGTAAATAACCCCGAGTTCCAGTTCGTCGTTATGCGCCAGCGCGATCGAAACACAAAAGCACGGGTAGCCGTGCGCGTAGTTGGTCGTGCCGTCGAGCGGATCGATAATCC
>WNGK01007948.1_pt1 | contig 18109 bp, 17 predicted proteins | sample 5400601 | NCBI WGS metagenome assembly WNGK01 (sample SAMN13153376, study PRJNA577476) | soil metagenome | isolation source: 60 cm soil or saprolite under Garry oak tree replicate 1 | place: USA:California | collected 2016-06-15
CTGACCACGTTCAACGAGGTCAACATGGCGGCCGCGATCGACCTGCGCAACCGCTACAAGGAGCGCTTCGAGAAGGAGCACGGCGTCAAGCTCGGTTTCATGGGGTTCTTCGTCAAGGCAGTCATACACGCCCTGAAGAAATTCCCGATGGTGAACGCGTCGATCGACGGCACCGACATCGTCTATCACGGCTACTTCGACATTGGCATCGCCGTGGGTAGCCCGCGCGGCCTGGTCGTGCCGATCCTGCGTGATGCCGATCAGCTCTCCATCGCCGACATCGAGAGTCAAATCGCGGATTACGGCAAGCGCGCACAGGAGGGCAAGCTCACGGTCGAAGAATTGACCGGAGGTACCTACACCATTTCCAACGGCGGTGTTTTCGGATCGATGCTTTCCACGCCGATCATCAATCCGCCGCAATCGGCGATCCTCGGTGTGCACGCCACGCGCGATCGCGCAGTCGTCGAAAACGGGCAGGTGGTCGTGCGCCCGATGAACTATCTGGCGCAGTCGTACGATCATCGCATCATCGACGGCCGCGAAGCGGTATTGTCGCTGGTTGCCATCAAGGAAGCGTTGGAGGACCCGGCGCGGATGCTTCTCGATCTCTAAAACCTTGACCACGGAAAATTCTCTTTCTCATCGATGGCTGAACAATTCGACGTCGTCGTCATCGGCGCCGGTCCCGGTGGCTACATCGCCGCGATTCGCGCGGCTCAGCTCGGCTTCAGGACCGCGTGCATCGACGACTGGAAGACCGCAGAGGGCAAGCCGGCACTGGGCGGAACCTGCACCAACATCGGTTGCATTCCCTCGAAGGCGCTGCTGCAGTCCTCCGAGAATTTCGAGCACGCCGGCCACGGTTTCGCGGAGCACGGAATCGACGTCAAGGGCCTCTCAGTCGATGTGCCGCGGATGCTCGTCCGCAAGGACAAAGTTGTCCGGCAAAACAACGACGGGATCGCCTACCTGTTCAAGAAGAACAAGATCGCGTTCTTCCACGGCGTGGGCAGCTTCGCCGGTGGCACGCCGGGCGCGTGGCAAATCAAAGTGGAGGGTCCCGGCGCCGCGTCGCTCACCGCGAAGAACGTGATCGTTGCGACCGGTTCTAAGCCGCGGGCCTTAGTTGCCAACAGCGAAGGCGTGGCGTTCGACAACACGCTGATCCTCGACAACGATGGTGCGCTGGCGATCCCGGAGGTGCCGACAAAGCTGGGCGTGGTCGGTGCCGGCGTCATCGGCCTCGAGATGGGGAGCGTCTGGCGTCGGTTGGGTGCCGAGGTGACGATCCTCGAAGCGCTTCCCGTTTTCTTAGGCTCCGCCGACGAGCAGGTCGCGAAGGAGGCGTGGAAGCTTTTCACGAAGCAGGGCCTCGCGATCGAGCTCGGCGTAAACATCACGAAGGTGACTGTGAAGAAGGATGTTGCCGTCGATTACACCGACGCCGAGGGCAAGCAGCAGAGCAAGCACTTCGACAAGCTGATCGTCTCGATCGGACGCATCCCACACACCGCCGGACTCAACGCCGAGGCGGTGGGTCTCGAGCTCGACGAACGCGGGTTCGTCGCCGTCGACGCCAACTGCAGGACGAATCTCGAGGGGATCTGGGCGATCGGCGACGTCGTGCGCGGTCCGATGCTCGCGCACAAGGCCGAGGACGAGGGCGCTGCCGTGGCCGAGCGCATCGCCGGCCAGCATGGACATGTGGATTTCAACACCGTGCCATGGGTGATCTACACCTCGCCTGAAATCGCCTGGGTCGGCCAGACCGAGCAGCAGCTCAAAGCCGCTGGCGTCGCTTATCGCGCCGGCTCGTTTCCCTTCATGGCCAACGGCCGGGCCCGGGCGTTGGGCGATACGCGCGGTTTCGTGAAGTTCGTCGCCGATGCGAAGACCGATCGCATTCTCGGCCTGCACGCCATCGGGCCCATGGTTTCGGAGCTCGTCTCCGAAGGCGTGGTGGCCATGGAATTCGGCGCGGCAAGCGAGGACATCGCCCGGATCTGCCACGCTCATCCTTCGCTGTCCGAGGCCGTCAAGGAAGCTGCGCTCGCCGTGGACAAGCGGACCCTCAACCTCTGAGGGTCAAGGTACTGCGCTTGGCCCAGTGCATCTCTGCTCGGAGAAGAGCGCGGGAATCCGGCGCGACGCGATGAACGACGCCAACCCGCACCTCGCCGTCACTCGCGGCGCGCTTTTCGGGCATCTCGAGCCGGAGCTGCAGCGCCGCAGCATCGTCCTGGACCCCGCACAGGAGCGTGCGCTCGAACGCCTGCAGCGCCTGCACGACGAGCTGCTCGCGTTCAAGAAGGCGCGCCGATCGCTGCTGCGCTGGATCGATCCTCCCGCGCCGCCGCGCGGGGTGTACTTCTGGGGCGGCGTCGGTCGGGGAAAGAGCTTCCTGATGGACGCTTTCTACGCTGCCTTGCCGTACCGGCGCAAGACGCGGGTTCATTTCCACGCCTTCATGCGCTCGGTGCACGAGGAGCTGAAGACGCTCCGGCGCGAAGAGGATCCGCTGTCCACGGTTGCCGCCCGCATCGCCCGCCGCTACCGCGTCATCTGCTTCGACGAGTTCCACGTTTCGGATGTCGCCGACGCCATGATCCTCGGCCGGCTCCTGAGCGGGCTCTTCGGCAACGGGGTGGTGTTCGTGATGACCTCGAACTACCGGCCGGACACGCTTTATCCCAACGGGTTGCAGCGCCAGAATCTGTTGCCGACGATCGCGTTGCTCGAACAGTGGCTCGACGTGATCGAGGTCAACGGCGGCATTGACTATCGTCTGCGCGAGCTCGAGCACGCGGATGTCTACTACACCCCGCTTTCCGGCGCGGTCGACGCCGAGCTGGCCGCACGCTTCGAGCGGATGCGGCCCGGGCCGGACGAGGATCTGTGGCTGTCGATCGAATCGCGCACGCTCAAGGCGCGTGCGCGCGCCGGGAGCCTCGTCTGGTTCGATTTCACGACCCTGTGCGAGGGCCCGCGCTCGCAGCTCGACTACCTCGAGCTCGCCCGGCGGTTCGCCGTCGTCATCGTCTCGGGTGTGCCCCGCCTGACACCGGACATGGGCAACGCCGCGCGCCGCTTTACGTGGCTCGTCGACGTGCTCTACGATCATCGGGTAAAGTTGCTCCTGTCGGCGGCGGTCCCGGCCGAGGAGTTGTACCGGGAGGGACCGAACAGCCAGGAATTTCCGCGCACCGCGAGTCGCTTGATCGAGATGCGCACCCGAGAATACATGGCGTCACCGCACCACGCGGGCGAGGGACCCACGGCGACGCCGTCCTGAGGAGGACCCTACCGATGCACCGTTTCAAGGCCTATCGCACGTTCCAGGACGACAAGGGCGTTTCGAGCCGCTTTGTCGAGATGACCGATGAAGAGCTCGATCCGGGCGACGTCCTGGTCCGGACCAAGTACTCGACGATCAATTACAAGGACGCCCTGTCGTACAACGGCGCAGGCCGGATCATGCGCAAGTTTCCGACCGTGGGCGGCATCGACATGGCCGGGACCGTGGAGGGCTCCGGCGATCCGCGGTTCAGACGCGGCGACAAGGTGATCGTTCATGCCTATGACTTCGGCGTTGCGCACGATGGCGGCTACGCCGAATACACCCGCGTTCCGGCCGACTGGGTGGTGCGCCGCCCCAAGGCCATGACCGCGTTCGACGCCATGACGCTGGGCACGGCCGGGTTCACCGCGGCGCAGGCGATCATGCTCATGGAGCACACCGGGCTCAAGCCCGACCAGGGACCGGTGGCCGTGACCGGAGCGACCGGCGGCGTCGGCAGCGTGGCCATCGAGATCCTCACCAAGCGGGGCTATCACGTCGTCGCGATCACCGGCAAGGAAGATGCAAGCGCGTATCTGCGCGGCCTGGGCGCGAAGGAGATTCGCCTGCGGCAATCGATCGACCTCGCCAAGATCCGTCCGCTCGACAAGGCGATCTTTGCGGGCGCGATCGACAGTCTCGGCGGCGACCTGCTCGCGTGGCTGCTGTCGACCATGAAAATCGGCGGTAGTGTCGCGTCGGTCGGCCTCGCGGCGGACTCGAAGCTCAATACCACCGTCATGCCATTCATCCTGCGTGGCGTTGCGCTTCTGGGCGTGGACAGCGCGAACTGCCCGATGGAGCTGCGCCAGAAGATATGGGACAAGCTCGCGGTCGAGTGGCGGCCCGACCGTGTCCACGATCAGGTGCATACGATCGACTTCGACGATCTGCCGATGCATTTCGACGCTTACCTGAAGGGCCTGGTGCGCGGCCGGACCGTCGTGCGCATCGGCCCGGACACGCATCCGTAGCCTCGCGAGGGCGTTCCCGGCAGAACCCTTGATCCTGAGCAAGTCGGATCGCGCGGTTCCAAGTTAGGGTGGCGTCACCGACCGGGTGAGGAGAACCGCTTGCCGACATACGCCGAGGCCCACCGCCGATCGCTGCACGAGCGCGAGGCTTTCTGGGCAGAAAAGGCCGCGCTCATCGACTGGAACACACCGTTCGAAAGCGTCCTCGACTACGATCGGCCGCCGTTCGCCCGCTGGTTCGTGGGCGGTCGCACCAACCTCTGCCACAACGCTGTCGACCGGCACCTCGCCGCGCGGGGCGACCAGGCCGCGCTGATCTTCATCTCGACGGAGACCGGCGCGCATCAGACGTACAGTTATCGCGAGCTCGCCGACGAGGTCAATCGCTTCGCGGCCATTCTGAAGGCGCAGGGTGTGGGTCGCGGCGATCGTGTGCTGATCTACATGCCCATGATCTCCGAGGCCGTATTCGCGATGCTCGCCACGGTCCGGATCGGTGCGATCCATTCGGTCGTGTTCGGCGGGTTCGCCGCAGCGAGCCTTGCCACGCGCATCGACGACGCGCGGCCGAAGGTCATGATCACCGCCGATGCCGGCATGCGTGGCGGCAAGACCGTCCCGTACAAGCACCTCGTCGACGAGGCGCTCAGGCTGGCGAGGCATCCGCCCGGCAAGGTGATCATCGTCGACCGCAAGCTCGACCCAGCGATGACGCGAGTGGCCGGTCGCGATCTGGACTATGCGAGGCTCGCCGCTGAGCACGAGGGCGCGAAGGTGCCCTGCGTGTGGCTCGAGGCTTCGGAGCCTTCGTACATCCTGTACACGTCGGGCACCACGGGCAAGCCCAAGGGTGTGCAACGCGATACCGGTGGCTATGCGGTGGCACTCGCGGCGTCGATGCGCGATATCTTTTGCGTGGCTCCCGGGGAGACGATGTTCACGACCAGCGACATCGGCTGGGTCGTGGGTCACTCGTACATCGTCTACGCGCCGCTCATCAACGGTTCGACGACGATCATGTACGAGGGACTTCCGATCCGACCCGACCCCGGCATCTGGTGGCAGATCGTCGCCGAGCACAAGGTGCGCACGATGTTCAGCTCGCCGACCGCGATTCGCGTGCTCAAGAAGCAGGATCCGGCGTACATGAAGAAATTCGACCTGGCGAGCCTGCGTTATCTGTTTCTCGCCGGCGAGCCGCTCGACGAGCCGACCGCGCGCTGGGCCTCCGACTCGCTCGGCGTGCCAATCGTGGATCATTACTGGCAGACGGAGAGCGGCTGGCCGATCCTTTCCGCGCAACCCGGCATCGAGGACACGCCGCGCAAGTTCGGCAGTCCGTCGTTTCCCGTCGTCGGCTACGACGTGAGGCTGCTGCACGAGGTGACCGGGGAAGAGGTCGGAACCAGCGAAAAAGGCGTGCTGGCGATCGTGCCGCCGCTGCCGCCTGGGTGCATGACAACGGTGTGGGGCGACGACGAGCGCTTCGTGAAAACCTATTTCTCCACGATTCCGGGCCGGCAGGTGTATTCCACGTTCGACTGGGCCACCCGCGATGCCGACGGTTATTACTTTGTCCTGGGCCGCACCGACGATGTCATCAACGTCGCCGGACATCGTCTGGGAACGCGCGAGATCGAGGAGGCGGTGCAGGCGCACGCGGGAATCGCCGAGGTTGCGGTGGTCGGTGTCGCCGATCCGATCAAGGGCCAGATTCCCGTCGCCTTCGCTGTCGTCAAGGACCCGGCCCGCGTCGCGTCGGCCGAAGGCGCCGCCAAGATGCGGCGCGAAGTGATGGATACCGTCGACCGCGAGCTCGGCGCGATCGGTCGTCCCGGCGCGGTGCATTTCGTGAGCCTGTTGCCGAAGACGCGCTCCGGAAAGCTGCTGCGCCGCTCGATCCAGGCGCTCGCCGAGGGCCGCGATCCCGGCGATCTCACCACGATCGAGGACCCGGGCGCGCTCGAGCAGATCCGGCAGGCCTTGGCGGGACAGTAGGCGGGCCTTGGTTGGCGCGATTCGCGCTAAAATAGGCGTTTCCTGCGCTCGCCCCCCGTCTTTGCCGACCACCGTCGCTTCCGCGACTCCTCCGCACGTTCCCCTCGCCCGCGTGACCCGGGGCGCAGCCACCGACAGCGTCCACTACGGATCGGTCGCGGTGGTCGATCGTAACGGGAAATTGCTTTTTGCGGCTGGCGATCCACACTACCTCACGACCACACGCAGTGCGCTGAAGCCTTTGCAGGCAGTGCCCTTCGTTGCGCGCGGTGGCGTCGAGCGCTTCGGATACAGCGCGGCGCAGGTCGCGCTCCTGTGCGCGAGTCACTCCGGCGAGCCGCGGCACGTCGAGGCGGTGGCCGATATGCTCGAGCGCGCGGGTTGCACCCCGGCGGATCTGCAATGCGGCATCCACCCACCGCTCTACTACACCGCGCGTGAAGAGCCGCCGCCGGCCGGCGTACGGTTCACGTCGCTGCATCACAACTGTTCGGGCAAGCACAGCGGCATGCTGGCCTATTGCCGGCTGTGTGGGCTGCCGACCGATTCGTACCTCGATTTCGATCACCCGCTGCAGCTGGCGATCCGTGCGGCGGTGGCGCACCTGACCGGCGTGCCGGAGGAAGCGCTCGTCGCCGGCATCGACGGCTGCTCCGCGCCCAATTACGCCGTGCCGCTCGATCGGCTCGCGCATGCGTTTGCACGGCTGGCGAGCGCCGCCGAGGATGATCACTATGGAACGGCGCCGGCGAGGCTCGCCGCGGCGATGACCGCACATCCGGAAATGGTCTCCGGGGTACGAAGCCGTGGCTGGGGGATCGCGCTCAAGGTGGTCGACGGCAACGCGCGCGGCCTGCATCCGGCGACCGTGGCGGTCCTCGATCAGCTCGGTTTGCTCGACGAAGCCCGGCGGGCGGCACTGGCGCCGTGGCGGGAGCCGGCGATCCGCAATTACCGCGGACTGACCACCGGGCGTGTGGTTTCGACCGTCGAGCTGGAGCGTCGGACCTGACCCGGCGTAAAACCCTGTCCAGGAGTGAACTTCTCCGTCAGCGGGAGGTCCAGAGCACAGGCATTGTGCGGCAGGGCCGCCGCGAGCGCCCCGATACGGCTCAGCTATACTGCCGCCGGGTGCCGAGAGCCCACCCGACCGGGTGTGGCTACAACAACAGATGACTCAGGGGCGGCCCGCGGATGGGTGACCGCGAAGTAGATCAGCAGCTCGTCGAGCGGGCGCAACGGGGCGACAAGCGAGCTTTCGAGCTGCTGGTTCTGAAGTACCAGCGCAAGCTGGCGAGGTTGTTGTCGCGACTGGTGCGCGACGCGGGCGAGGTCGAGGATGTGACGCAGGAGGCGTTCATCAAGGCCTACCGTGCGCTGCCGAGCTTTCGCGGAGATAGTGCGTTTTACACTTGGCTTTACCGGATCGCGATCAACACCGCCAAGAATTACCTGGTCGCGATCGGAAGACGGGCGCCGACTTCGACGGGTTTCGACCACGAGGAGGCCGAGAATTTCGAGGATGCCGAGCAGCTGCGTGACTCGAGCACACCGGAGAACGAGCTGCTGGGCAGAGAAATCGCGACCACGGTCAACAAGGCCATGGACGCGTTGCCGGACGATCTGCGCACCGCGATAACGCTGCGCGAGATCGAGGGCTTGAGCTACGAAGAGATTGCCAACGTGATGAATTGTCCGATTGGCACGGTGCGTTCCCGGATTTTTCGGGCGCGCGAAGCGATCGCTGCCGAGCTGCGGCCGCTGCTGGGGACTGACAAGGACCGGAGATGGTAATGGGTAATTTCCAAGCTCTGCCGGACGGAGACCTCTCCGCTCGGCCGACGGCTCAGGTGACCGAGGTCACGGCGGAGGAAGTCTCGCTCCTGGTGGATGGCGAGCTCGACGCGGACCGCGTCGACCGCGTCTGCCACGGGTTGCGCGAGCTTCCTGCGGTGGAAACGTGGGTGTGCTACCACGTGATCGGCGACGCGCTGCGCGGTCAGTGCGCTCTGAGACCGGGCTTCGCGGCGCGGTTCTCGGCGCAGCTTGCCGCCGAGCCGACAGTGCTGGCGCCGCCCCGACCTCGGCCGGCACCTGCGGCGGTCGCCTTGGCGATCGCGGCGTCGGTGGCCGCCGTAGGCGTCGTCGGCTGGATCGCTCTGGCGACGATGCCCGCGCCGCTGGAAGCGATCGCGACTGCGCAACAGGCTGGCGCTGTCCGCCCGGCCGACGCGCGCCGCCCCGTTGTCAACGAATATCTGCTGGCGCACCAGGAATACTCGCCGACGACGGCGATCCAGGGCGTGCGCCCCTACCTGCGCGCTGTTACCGCCGACGATCAGGATGCGCCGCGGTAGGGCCTTCCTGCGCCGTCGCGCAGGTCTTGCGCTCGTCGCGATCCTGCTCTCGCGCGCCGCGGCGTCGGAGGAAGCCGCCGATTGGCTGCAGCGCGCGGCAAGCGCCGCGCGGCAGCAGACCTATGCCGGAACGCTGCTCTACCAGCACGGGGCACGGGCCGAAACCTCGCGCCTCATGCACATGGTCGACGAGAAGGGCGAGCACGAGAAGCTCATCAACCTCGACGGTCCGGCGCGCGAAGTCATCCGCAACAACGAGCAGGTCCGCTGCTACTACCCCGACGCCAAGATCATCCGGGTCGAGCCGCGCACCTATCGCAACGCCTTTCCGTCGCTGTTGCCGCAGCAGGTCGATACACTCGCCGTGTACTACTTCTTCCGCAAGGGCGAAGTGGCGCGGATCGCGGGCGTCGAAACGCAGGCGGTGCTTTTCGAGCCCAAGGACGGAATGCGCTACGGCCACAAGCTGTGGGCCGACGTGAACTCGGGGTTGCTGCTCAAGGCGCAGCTCCTGAACGAGCGCAACCTTCCGATCGAGCAGTTCGCGTTCACCGATATCCAGATCGGCGTAAAGATCGACCGCGACACGGTCCGGCCGACGTTCACGCCGCCGCCCGCCGACTGGCAGATGCGCGAGTCGCTTCCGGGCGATGTCGTGCAGCAGGACACGGGGTGGACGGTCAAGGAGCTGCCGCCCGGCTTCTCCAAGGTCGTCGAGGGTTATCGCACGCTGCGTGGCAAGGTCGGGCCGGTGGCGCATCTCGTCTACTCCGACGGTCTGGTTGCGGTCTCGGTGTTCGTCGAGCCGATGCCCCAGGTCCCGCAGCCAATCGGCCTGTCGACGCAGGGCGGCATCAACGTCTACAGCCGCCAGCTCGACGATCATCTGGTGACCGTCCTGGGCGAGACGCCAGGCACCACGGTCCGCCAGATCGCATACTCCGTCGCGCACCGCTAGCGCGACCACGAACACCACAGGGGAAGCAGCATGAACCTTCGCATCTGGACGGTGGTCGGCGCATTGCTCGGCGCGACATTGTTCGCGCCGGCAACGTCGGCCCAATCGAGCCGCGGTCTGCCGGACTTCACCGAGCTCTACGAGCAGCAAGGTCCTGCGGTCGTCAGCATCGACGTGACTCAGACGGTCAAGCGCTCGCAGTTTCCGGATCTGTCCGAAGACGACCCGTTCTACGAATTCTTCAAGCGCTTCGGCCAGAATCCCCGAGGCCGCGAGCGACAGCGCGATCTCGAGCAGCAGTCCGTCGGATCGGGATTCATTCTTTCCGCGGACGGCTATATCCTGACCAACGCCCATTTGGTCGACGACGCGAACGAAGTCCTGGTCAAGCTCGCCGACAAGCGCGACTTCAAGGCCAAGGTCGTCGGCATCGACAAGCGTACCGACGTTGCGGTGCTGAAGATCGAGGCGACCGGGCTTCCCAAGGTCACCATTGGCGATCCCGAGAAGCTCAAGGTGGGCGAATGGGTCGCGGCGATCGGCAAGCCATTCGGGCTGGAGAACACCATCACCGCCGGGATCGTCAGCGCCAAGGGTCGCGAGCTTCCCAGTGAGAACCTCGTGCCGTACATCCAGACCGACGTACCGATCAACCCCGGCAACTCGGGCGGGCCGCTGTTCAACATGAAAGGCGAAGTCATCGGCATCAACTCGCTCATCTACAGCCGTACCGGCGGCTACATGGGGTTGGCCTTTGCGATTCCGATCGACGTCGCCATGGGTGCGGCCAAGCAGATCCAGGAGAAGGGCCGTGTCACCCGCGGACGCATCGGGGTGCAGATCCAGGAAGTCAACAAGGATACCGCTGACGCATTCGGGCTACCCAAGGTTGCCGGAGCGCTGGTGCAGTCGGTCGAGAAGGGCGGCCCGGCGGAGAAGGGCGGCGTCGAATCGGGCGACATCATCCTCAAGGTCGACGGGCGCAACGTCAATTCGTCCTTCGAGTTGCCGCGCATCATCACGCAGGTGAAGCCGGGCACGAAGATCACGCTGCAGGTCTGGCGCAAAGGCGCCACCAAGGACCTGACGGTGACCATCGCCGAGCTGAAGGAGGATGAGGCGCCGCGCGCCGCGAAGAAGGGCGCGCCGCTCGCCAAGGAGAAGGGCAAGCCCAATCGCATGGGACTCGTGCTCTCCGATCTCAACGACGACCAGAAGAAGGAGCTCGAAGTCAAAAACGGCGTGCTCATCGAGGACATCGGCAGCAACGCGCGTGGCAACATTCAGCCCGGCGACGTGATCCTGGCGGTGATCGCCAAGGGCGCGAGCATCGACGCCCGGAGCGCCGAACAGGTCAACTCGCTGGTCGCCAAGCTCGAAAAGGGCGCTGCGGTGACGTTCCTGCTTCGCCGCGGCGACGCGCAGTTCTACTCGAGCGTGAAGGTCGCAAGCAACGGCGCGGAGTAAGCACGTTTCGGCTCGAGTGCAGCTCACGCTTATCGTCCGCGCCTATTGCCATCTCTGCGACGAGATGCGCGCGGCAGTCCTGCCGTTGGCTGAGGCCGCCGGTTGCCCGGTTCACGAGATTGACGTCGACACCGATCCGGCGCTGGAGGCGCGCTGGGGCGAGCGTGTGCCGGTATTACTCGGCGGAGCGCGCGAGCTTTGCCACTACCGCGTGGATCGCGCCGCGCTCTCCGCCTGGCTTGGAAGCCTGTAGTCCTTAGGTCGCGGCAGGAACCTCGGACTTCATCCCGAAACCCAGGTAGAGCGCGACCACTGCAATAACCACGTGAAGCACGGAGTCCGCAGCATTATTCGCCACGATGCCCAGTAGCGGCGCGTCGCCATAGAAGAATCCCAGCACGGCGACCAGGCCATAGATCACGCCAAACGCCTGGAAGAAGACACGCGAGGCTTTTTCGCCCATGGCGCCGACGATGATGGCGAGGACGCCAGTGGCAAGATGAACGACGTTATGCGCAGCATTGACGTCGAAGATGCCCAGCAGCTTCCCGCCGGGGTTGACCGCGGGAACCCATCCGAGCACGCCGACGATGACAAACACGATACCGAAGATCACGGCGATCCGTTTCAGCGACATGTTCTCCTCCTTGAGACTCTTTTGAATCCGGCTTGTGGCCGGGCCTCCCGACTTTATCGGTTGCGGTACCGCTCGCGAGTACGATGCCACTGCGGGCGAGATCCGTTGGAGGTAGGCGCATTTTGCGCCGACCTTGAGACGGTGCCAATCAGTGGTCGCGCCGCGCCCGGATTTCGGCTAAAATCCGCATCGATTCAAGCTATTCCACGCTCGATCGCGGCGGGCCGCCGCCGCCGGGCCGCGGCATAACCTTAAGGCAGCCAAGAGCATCCGAGGGCACCGGTGGGTGCCCTTCGCGTTTTCATGCAGAACGTACGCAACTTCTCGATCATTGCCCATATCGACCACGGGAAATCCACGCTGGCCGACCGCTTCATACAGCGCTGCGGAGGCTTGTCGGAGCGCGAGATGGGCGAGCAGGTGCTCGACTCGATGGATCTGGAGCGTGAGCGCGGCATCACCATCAAGGCACAGACGGCGGCGCTTTCGTACGAAGCCCGAGACGGTCAGATCTACAGCCTGCATCTGATCGACACCCCGGGCCACGTCGATTTCGCCTACGAAGTGTCTCGCTCGCTCGCTGCTTGCGAAGGCGCACTGCTGGTCGTCGACGCATCGCAGGGCGTCGAGGCGCAGACGGTGGCGAATTGCTACGCGGCCCTCGAGCAGGGGGTCGAGGTCGTGCCGGTGCTCAACAAGATCGATCTGCCCGTGGCGGAGCCCGAACGCGTCATGGCGGAGATCGAGGACATCATCGGCCTCGACGCGAGCAACGCGATCCGCGTGAGCGCCAAGACCGGCGAGGGCGTGGATGACGTGCTCGAAGCCGTGATTGCCCGCATCCCCCCGCCGCAGGGCGACCCCGGCGCGCCGCTGCAGGCGCTGGTCATCGACTCCTGGTTCGACAACTACGTTGGCGTGGTGATGCTGGTGCGCGTGATGCAGGGCACGCTCAAGCCCCGGGACCGGATCCTGCTCATGGCGAGCGCCGCAGTGTACAACTGCGAGCAGGTTGGCGTATTCACGCCGAAGTCGGTTGCGCGCGTGGAGTTGGCCGCGGGCGACGTCGGCTTCGTCGTCGCCGGAATCAAGGAGCTCAAGGCAGCGCGGGTGGGCGACACCGTGACCCACGTCGCGCGCCAGGCGGCAGCGGCGCTACCCGGGTTCAAGGAGGTCAAGCCGCAGGTATTCGCCGGCCTGTACCCGGTCGAGGCCAACCAGTACGAAGCGTTGCGCGACGCGCTGCAGAAGCTGCAGCTCAACGACGCGTCTCTGCACTACGAGCCGGAGGTGTCCCAGGCACTGGGCTTCGGCTTCCGTTGCGGCTTCCTGGGCTTGCTGCACATGGACATCGTGCAGGAACGCCTCGAGCGCGAATACAACATGGAGCTGGTGACGACCGCGCCGACAGTGATCTACCGGCTGTTGCTGCGCGACGGCACGATCGTCGACATCGAGAACCCGGCCAAGCTGCCCGACCTGTCTCGGGTGGAGGAGATCCGCGAGCCGATCATCACGACGACCATCCTCGTGCCGCAGGATTACGTCGGTCCCGTGCTCACGTTGTGCACCGAAAAGCGCGGCGTGCAGAAGAACATGCAGTACGTCGGCCGCCAGGTCATGCTGAAATACGAGCTGCCGCTGGCGGAGGTCGTGATGGATTTCTTCGACCGCCTGAAATCGGTGTCGCGCGGCTATGCGTCGCTCGACTACGAGTTCCGGGAGTTCCGCGCCGCCGACGTCGTCAAGCTCGACATCCTGATCAATGGCGACCGTGTCGACGCGTTGTCGGTCATGGTGCATCGGGCGCACGCGCAATTCCGCGGACGCGAAGTCGTCGCCAAGATGCGCAAGCTCATCCCGCGGCAGATGTTCGACGTGGCGATCCAGGCGGCGATCGGCGCCCAGATCATCTCCCGCGAAACGGTCAAGGCGCTGCGAAAGAACGTGCTGGCGAAGTGCTATGGCGGCGACGTCACGCGCAAGCGCAAGCTCCTCGAGAAGCAGAAGGCCGGAAAGAAGCGCATGAAAGCCGTCGGCAGCGTCGAGATTCCGCAGGAAGCGTTCCTCGCCATTCTGCAGGTGGGTGAAAAATGAACTTTGCGCTGATCCTGTTCCTGCTCACGGTCATCACCGGCGCGATCGCGCTCGCGGATCGGCTGTTCTTCGCGCGGGGGCGGCCCGCAGACGCGCCCGAGCCGTGGTGGGTCGAATACCCGAAGAGCTTCTTTCCGGTCCTGCTCATCGTCTTCCTGCTGCGCTCGTTTCTCGCCGAGCCGTTCAAGATTCCAAGCTCGTCGATGCGCCCCACGCTCGAAGTCGGCGATTTCATTCTGGTCAACAAGTTTGCCTACGGGATCCGCCTGCCGATCATCGAGAAGAAGATCATCGCGACCAGCGAGCCGCAGCGTGGCGACGTGATCGTGTTTCGCTATCCGATCAATCCTTCGCAAGACTTCATCAAGCGCGTCATCGGATTGCCCGGCGATCAGGTCGTGTATCAGGACAAAAGGCTCACGGTCAACGGGGCGCCGCTGCCGCAGGTCCCCGATGGCAGTTACGGCTACCTCGAGGGCCTTTCCTACGTGACCACCGAGCGGCTCACCGAGCGCTGGGATGGCAAGGCGTACGCGATCGCCGAGAACCCGGCCGCGCAGCCGGTGTATCCGCTCAACGTACGGTCTTTCCCCGGCAAGGAGAACTGCGTTTACAATGATCGCGGTTTCAGCTGCAAGGTGCCCGCCGGAAGCTATCTGATGATGGGCGACAACCGCGACAACAGCGACGACAGCCGCTACTGGGGCTTCGTGCCCGATGACCACATTCGCGGCAAGGCTGTGTTCATCTGGTTCAACTGGGACGACATCAGCAGTTTTGCATTCAAGCGGATCGGCACCAGTATCCATTGACAGGGGCGAGCATGCGCAGTCGACACAGGCAGTCCGGCCTCACCATCGTCGGCTTCGTCTTCGTCGCCGCGGTGGTGCTGTCGATCGCGATGATCGGCTTCCGCGTGATGCCGTCGTACATCGAATATTTCTCGGTCGAGAAGACGCTCAGGCAGACGCTGACGAACGCCCGCGACAACCCGACCCTCGACCAATTGCGCAAGGATTTCGACCTCAAGGCCAGCGCAGACTACATCGATTCGGTGCGCGGCCGCGACCTCGAGCTCACCAGGGAAGGCAACGAGCTGGTCCTCACGGCGTCCTGGACCAGCACGCTCCACCTGGTTGGCAACGTCAGCATCCTGCTCGAGTTCGAGGCGTCGGCGCGCAAGTAGGGAATGCCTGCAGACGTCCCTGCCGCAGCGCTTGGTCACGTCTTCCGTCGTCCGGAGCTCCTGCGTCAGGCGCTTACGCACCGCAGCTTCGCCGCGGACCACAACGAGCGTCTCGAATTCATCGGCGATGGCGTGCTCAATTGCGCGATCGCGCTGATGCTCTACGAGCGTTTCCCGCAGATGCCGGAGGGCGACCTGTCGCGGATGCGCTCGAGCCTCGTCAACCGCGACACCTTGTATCGGCACGCTGCGGCGCTCGACCTCGGAGCGTCGATCCGGCTGGGCGAGGGCGAGCTGAAAAGCGGTGGAGCGACGCGCCCGTCGATTCTTGCCGACGCGCTCGAAGCGGTCTTTGGGGCGATCCTTCTCGACGGTGGATTCGGCGATGCGTACGCGGCGATCGAGCGCGTCTATGCCGCCGATATATCGGGAGCGGATACCGACGCGATCGCCAAGGACCCCAAGACGCTGTTGCAGGAATGGCTGCAGGCGCGGCACCTTCCCGTGCCAGAGTACGCAATTGTGCAGGTCCAAGGCGAGGCGCACGCCCAGACCTTCGAAGTCGTCTGCAGTATTCCGGCGCTCGGTGTGAGGGCCAACGGAACGGGGGCGAGCCGCCGGGCCGCCGAGCAGGCCGCGGCTGCGCGGGCATATGAGCAGGCGACCCAAGCGCCCCACCCTTGAGCGACCGGCGGCCGGCGCGTTCCGCTGCGGTCAGGTCGCGATCGTGGGACGACCGAGCGTCGGCAAATCGACGCTGGTGAACGCGCTGGTCGGTGCCAGGATCGCGATCACGTCGAGACGGCCGCAGACAACGCGCCGTGGCGTCCGCGGCATCCTCACGACACCTGCAGCGCAGTTCATCTTCGTCGACACGCCCGGGTTCCAGACCCGGCACCGCTCGCTCCTGAACGAAAGGATGAATCGCGCGGTGCGCGAGAGTCTCGGCGGGGTCGACGCGATCGTCGTGGTGTTCGAAGCCGCCGGGCTCACCGACGCGGACCGGCACTTGCTTGCGCTCTTGCCGGACGACGTTGCGGTCATCGCTACCGTCAACAAGATCGACCGTATCGCCGACAAGGCGCGCCTGCTGCCGAAGCTCGCCGAGATCGCCGCGGCGCGCGAGTTCGCGGCGATCGTGCCGATCAGCGCCGAGAAATCGTTACAGCTCGATCAATTGACCGCGGAGATCGTCAAGCACCTACCGCCTGGGCCGCCGCTTTTTCCGACCGACGAGCTGACCGACCGCGACGAGCGTTTCCTGGCCGCGGAATTCCTGCGCGAAAAGATCTTCCGCCAGCTCGGCGATGAGCTGCCCTACGCGGCGGCGGTTGCGATCGATACGTTCACTCACGACGGCGAGCTGCGCCGGATTCATGCGACGGTGTACGTCGACAAGGCGAACCAGCGGGCGATCCTGCTCGGCGAAGGCGGCAGCCGGATGAAAGCGATCGCGTCGGCGGCGCGCGGCGACATGGAACGCTTGTTCGGCGGCAAGGTGTTTCTCGAGGTCTGGGTGAAAGTGAAGCCGGGGTGGGCGAACGATGAGCGCATGCTCGCGCAGCTCGGCTATTGAAGAAAGCTTGATCTTGAGACACTCGCATCAATGAGACAACCCCGTGAGCGGCGCGATGATCAGCCGGCGTTCGTCCTGCACACTTATCCTTACAAGGAGACGAGCGCGATCGTCGAGGCCTTCTCGATCGCGTATGGTCGCGTCGCGATGGTCGCGCGCGGAGCACGGCGCGCGCGCTCGGAGCTGCGCGGGATATTGCAGGCGTTCCAGCCGCTGACGCTCTCCTGGGCGGGCGCAGGCGAGCTCAAGACGCTCATCAAGGCCGAATGGCGCGGCGGCTTGCCGCTGGTGACGGGGTCAGCGTTGTTGTGCGGCTTCTATCTGAACGAGCTGCTCCTGAAGCTGCTGCCGCGCGAAGACCCGCACCCGCGTCTGTTCGACGCCTACGAGTCCGCCCTCTCACAGCTCGCGACCGGCGCGGATCAGGCGCCGGTGCTGCGCCAGTTCGAGCTGAAGCTTCTGGCCGAGCTGGGTTACGCGCTGCCGCTGACGCACGAGGCCGACACCGGACGACCGGTCGATCCCGCGGAGCGGAACTATTACGCGTTCGAGCGCGGACCCCGCACCACGGTCGCGGAGCCCGGGCGCCGCTATCCTCAGGTGCGAGGTGCGACGCTGCTGGCGCTGGCGCAGCAGGATTACAGCGCACCCGAGGCGGCTGCGGAAGCGAAGCGTCTCATGCGCGAAGTGCTCGACTACTACCTGGAGCAACGCACCCTCGTGAGCCGGCGCGTGGTGCGTGACCTGCAGGTCCTGGAAGGCGGAGAGAGCGGCGAGCGCGCGGGGAACACCGATCATGATTGAGCTCGGCGTCAACATCGACCATGTCGCCACGCTGCGCGAGGCGCGGCGCACCTATGAGCCGGACCCGGTGTGGGCCGCCGTCGAGGCACACCTCGGCGGCGCCGACGGAATCACGGTGCATCTGCGCGAGGACCGGCGCCACATCAAGGATCAGGACGTGCGGCGACTGCGCGAGCTGGTGCACATCAAGCTCAACCTGGAAATGGCCGCGACCGACGAGATGGTCGGCATCGCCTGCGCCTTGAAGCCCGAGATGGCGATGCTCGTCCCGGAGGGTCGGGAGGAGATCACGACCGAAGGCGGGCTCGATGTCGGAGGCCAGGAAGCGCGCTTGAAGAAAATCGTCGCGAAGCTCTCCGACGCCGGAATCGTCACCAGCGTATTCATCGACGCCGAAGCGTCGCAGGTCGACGCCGCCGCGCGGATCGGCGCGAAGGTCTGCGAGATCCACACCGGCCCCTATGCGCACGCGTTTCACGCCCGTGGGCGCGATCCGCGAAGCGGGGCGGTGATCGCGGAGATCGAGAAGATCCGCAAGGCCGGCGCCGCCGTGGTCGCTCATGGCATGCGCTTCAACGCCGGGCACGCGCTCAACTATTTCAACGTTCAGCCCATCGCCGCGCTGCCCGGCGTGCGCGAGCTGCATATCGGCCACGCGATCGTCAGCCGCGCCGTGTTCGTCGGATTGCGGGAGGCGGTGCGCGAGATGAAGGGG
>WNGK01005304.1_pt1 | contig 18107 bp, 20 predicted proteins | sample 5400601 | NCBI WGS metagenome assembly WNGK01 (sample SAMN13153376, study PRJNA577476) | soil metagenome | isolation source: 60 cm soil or saprolite under Garry oak tree replicate 1 | place: USA:California | collected 2016-06-15
CAGGCTTTACTGTGAAGACAAAAGCCCCCTGATCCGGATCGCCATCAAGTGCCGAGACAGTAATCCACCGTACGATATACACACCGTTCCCACCAGGCTTGATTGAAATTGACATCTGCTTTGGATCAGAAAGTGATACTTTTGCGTCACCCTCGCTGATAAGATCGCCGGCCGGGCTATAGACCAAAAGATTGCTCAGCTTGGGGTCAGGGTTAATATTCTCGGCAGTAAATACCGTTACCTTAGTAGGTGCCTGTGCAATGGTTGAACCAATAGCCGGTGTCGCACTCAGCACTTTCGCGTGTGCCACATGAGCAGAAACCGTTCCCACAACGACAAAAAGCAGCCCTAAACCCAGTAATGCTGCACCTGACAAGCGTAAGCAGCGATAAGATGTCCTCATAATACGTTTTTGTACCTTTCTATCAGCTCTATTGTGGATGAGAGAGAATGCCATTCTTCTTGACTCCCCGCCGACTACGGCAGTTCACTCAGATTTTCTGTTAGTGGCGAGCCTGGCCTGTTTGTTAGTGGCGAGCCGCCGCAGGCGGCGAGAAGTTCTCAATAGTTACGGAAAAAATACAAATTCAGCATAGGGTATCTTGCCAATAATGTCTATTGGGATGAATCCCTATTTTTTCCCCTAAGGTGTTTGACCACCTCTCCTCAACCAGCCTCCTGCCGTGCCTCAGTTCTTATTTTACATCTAAAGAAACATAAGTTGACAGCAATTCTGACAGCAGATGCTACCAGAAGCAAAGTGCAAGATACCCTCTTCTAGTAGCACCCTCATGTTGTCAAAAAATTGCTGTCTGAATACGTCATTTAGTTGAGGCTTGGTCATAATTCAGTCGATTGCCTTAAGAAAAGCTGAGCACTGCATCGTTCTCAGCCAATACGACACACTCTTTTGACCAACTGGCCGTTTTGGTTGTCGTCTCTCTCCTTAACGCCCTATACTACTATTGTACGGTTTCTAGGGGCCATGGTCCATGCAAAGAGAGGGAAGAGATTTGCCCAAACACGCCCGCGTCGCATTGCAAGTGAACAACCTCGCATCCAGCATCACCTTTTATGTTAATCGCCTGGGCTTCCAGCTCGTAGAGAGCCAGCCACATGCTGATCGAGCCGTTGTGCTCGATCCTGATGGTGATCCCATCTTATTAGCGGGACCTGCGGTTGAAGATGTCAGCACTCACCTGGATGAGCCGCGCATCGTGTATAAGCCAGGTGCTACCCTCGATTTCTTAGAGGAAAACCTCAATGCCCGCCTCGCGACTCTCACCACCGGCGGCTTGACCGATATCCGCCAGGAGCAAACTGAGGAGGGCGACCGCAAGCTGAGCATCACAGACCCAAGCCACTATACGATTAGCTTTGTTCAGCAACGCTCTCCCGAGAAAACGCTCGCGCTATATAGCAGGGGAGGGAACGACGTAGCAGTTGTCCTGGCAGGGTTAGCTGAAACCGACCTCGACCTCACCCGCGCCCCACAAGAGTGGTCGATTCGCCAGATTGTCCACCACCTTGCCGAAACCGACTCCATGCACCTGATGATCTTTGCGTCGGCCCTTGCTCAGTCAGGCAGTACCTTTCTCCGCAACCCCTACGACCAGGATCTCTGGGTTGAAACGCTGGCCTACAAAGAACGAGCGATCGAACCCTCCCTGGCCTTGATCAAAGCCACACGCCAGTATCTCGCACAACTGTTCCAGCATATTCCCGACCACTGGGATCGGTATGTTCTGCTGAAATTCGCGAACTCGGAGAGCGAGGGGGACAAGGTAACGGTTGGACAATTGCTGAACGGCCTCAACTGGCATCTTGCAGCACACTGTGCAGAGATTCATGAGACCCGCCGCATCCATAATCGCTAAAACAACGGTGTCTTTCTCATGCTGGAAGGCGGCGCTTTTAGCAACATGGGAGTTCTTCCTATTTATGCCCAGATCTCATTTAGTTGAGGACTGGTCATAAATGGGGAACTATGTGGGAAACTTGTCCCAGACAGCCCTCCTTGCGTCCTTGTTCAGCAAGCGGAGGTGGAGATGGCCCCCTTTTTCTCCTCCTATCGATTGCTCTAAAAGACCCTGGGTATTGTAATTGTGTGTCACAGAGAAATCTCTCCCCTCCTTCTGAAAACAGAACTAATTCTTAACCCAATCACAACCCCCTTACTCTTGACTCTGTCATACGTTCCGCTTATACTTGTAAGCGGAGAGACGCAGTGAAAAGCATGAGACGTGTTTTCACCGTCTGCTAGCAGTTTTGAAAGTGAGGTTCAGGTATGCATTTCTTTTCCCGCAAAAAGTTTGTCCTCCTCTGCTCCCTCATCGCCTTTGTCGCCCTTGTAGGCGCTTTTGCGGTGAACGCATTGGTCCTGCGGCACTCCAGCAATGCCGCTGCTGCCAGTCCAAATTCGGCTGAGTTTCAGTTTGACTTGGTGGCTTCGCCCGGTATTACCGCCTGTTTGCCCAAGGCACACGGCTCGGCAAGGATCGTACCCCTCCCGCAGAATGACCTGATGACACTCTCTGTGGATGGTCTAGCCCCGAACACCGAGTACGCCCTTTTCGTCATCCAAGTTCCCAACAAACCATTTGGCATCTCGTGGTATCAAAGTGACCTGGTGACCAATGGGCAGGGGCATGGCAGTGTACAGGTGCGAGGCATCTTCAATGTGGAGACATTCTCCCTCTCTCCTGGTGGTCCCACCACCACTTTCGCCCCTACGCACCAGTATCACCTGGGCTTGTGGTTCGCTGATCCACAGGTGCCTTTCGATCTCGGGTGCGAGCCTGGCGCACTCAGCCCGACCATCACCCCTTTCGATGGTGACCAGCAGGCAGGCATCCAGGTGCTCAATACCAGCAATTTCCCGGATAACGCAGGTCCTCTTTCCCAAGTCAATCCGTAAGTTACGGTTAGCCTGTATCCAGTAGCGTGTTTCGCAAGTTGTCAGTCTGTAGGGGACTGGCAACTTGTGCTCGTGTAACGCTTCGAGAAACATATCCTGGAAGTCGTTAGGTAAATCTTTGTAGGGGAACAGATTTACCCTGACTCGCTTACTACACCTCCGCCTTCGCCCCTATACGCTCCTCAAAAAACGCCAGCACCCTTTCCCACGAATCTCTTGCCGCCGCCTCATTATAAATCCCTTTAAGGGTATCATTAAAGAACGCATGCTTCGTAGCAGGATATATTTTAGTATCATGCGGCACGTTATAGCGATCTAACTGAGGCCTAGTCATAATTCATCAGGCCGCCTTGAGAAAAGCTTTGAGGCCGACACAGAGTTCCAAATCGTGCTCAAAGCGGTACAGTAAGGCTAATTGATAGACAAAGATCGCCCCCAGCGCAAAGCGTTGGGTCGAGAGCAACCCTTTGGTGGGAACTTGTCCATGCCTATCAAAGATGCCTTTGAAGTGTTCATTAAAATTTTCCATAGCGATCGAACGGAGTTTGTGAAAGACCCGTCGGACTTCCACCCCCTCATCGGTGTGGGGATAGCGTCCATACTTGGTGGTCACCAGCAGACGGTCGGCTCCCAAGACAAAACGGACTTCTGCGGGAACTTCGCGCAACAGTTCAGGTGCAGGCTCACTATCCGCGATATTGGCGGGAGTCAAGATGGCAGCCACGGGAAACCAAGCCGCCGCGACGACCGAGACGACGTGCAGTTTCCAACCATAGACCCAGCCATGCCAGCCGGATTTGGTCCAGTGGGCTTCGGGATCAATCGAGGTGTGGGGAAGTTCCCATCGCTCGCGATGCTTTTGATGCCACACGCCTCCTCTGGCTCGCAGGATGGTACTATCGATAGCCACCGCACGTCCAGCGATGGCCCAGGGCTGGATCAGATCGACCAGATGGCGTCCTAAGCAGCCAATCTGCGCAGGCAAAGTCGCGGGAATCGCTTTCAAGCGCCGCTCCCAAGTCCGGCGTGAGGGGAAGCGTTCCTGGTGCGTCAACATAAGCCGCAGGGTGCGCATTTCTTCAGTCGGCTGGGCTAACACGCTCAGCAGTTCATGGACAGTGTGCAAATGACGAACAATCATGATCACGACAGCTTTCAAAAACAAGCGATCAGAGTAGACGATCGGATGCCCTCGGCCTCGTTTCGGTGGCAGCGCAGGCATCGGTATACGATCGACAAGTTTGACTAACGTGACAAGTAATGAGTCTTGGGATACCATAGGAATGCCTCCTCTCTTTGTAGTATGACTACCACAATGATAGGAGCATCGCCTTGCTGGGGCAAGCCTCCAGCTTGGCTTCCTATTTATGACCAGGCCTCATTTAGTTCGCTTGCCCTCTTCCTGTTCATCATCTCCAAACACATCATTTAGCTTGTTCATCATCTCTCTTTGCATCGACGGAAGTACATGAGAGTATGTATCTAGCGTCATGTGAATTTGACTATGCCCCAAGAGTTCTTGTACCAGTTTGGGATGAACGCCCATTGTGAGCAGAATGGTTGCTGCACTGTGACGTAAATCGTGAAATCGTATGCGCGGCAAGCTAGCTTCTTGAAGCAGTTTATGAAACTGGTAATCAAGGCTGGTCAAAGGAAAGTAATCGCCATTTGTGTTGCAGAACACAAGATCACGGTCAACCCAAGCTGTGCCAACCTGTAGACGGGCCTCTATTTGATGAAGGCGATGCTGCTTCAATGCATCGATCACAAATTGAGGCAACATAACCTTCCTTCTACTACTTAATGTCTTTGGCTCGCTTTCCTTATAGCCACCTTTGAATTTCCCTACCGTTCGACGTACTTGAAGGCTCATATCATCAAAGTTTATGTCTTGCCACTTTAGGCTCAGCAACTCTCCTTTTCTCATTCCAGTTGCTAAAGCTACTGTGAGAAGTCCTTTCAATCGGTGCCCCTTCGCAACCTCTAGCAATGTCTGAGCTTGTTCTTTGGTCAAAGACTGTCTCTCGTGCCTTGCTTGACGTGGGAGTGAAACATCATCACACACATTTCTTGCAACCAGCTTCCACTTCACAGCCTGATCCAGCGCTTTGTGAAGTATCCCGTGAGCCAAGTGGATAAAGTTCGCTGAATATCCCTCCTTGATCTTACGTGCGTAGAATGCCTGAACTTGCTGTGCAGTAAGCTTTTGCAATTGCACATGACCAAGAGCAGGAAGAATATGTTTGTCAATCTTAATGCGATAGACCACGTAGGAACCTTGTTTAATATTTGGCTTGTGTACCTCTTCTAACCAATGGTCAAGGAACTGCTTTACTGTTTGTTTCGGCCCTGTGGCTAAAGTTCCCTGCTGTTGCTCATGAAGCGCTACCTTGAGCTTCTCCTGCACCTCCTTGCGAGTTTCACCATAGAAGTACTTGCGTTTACGGTTCTCAAGGGTGATGCTTGCGACCCATCTACCATCTTTACGGTGGTAGATCGTGCCTTCACCATGCCCTCGTTGCTTTGCCATGATCTCTGCTCCTTTGCGCATATGAAAAACCGCTTTGAGACAAGTGTGTTACCTGCTGCAAAGCGGTTATGCTCTTGCCTCTTCCTTTATGCGACTAAACCACGTTCACGCTGATCTACCCATTGCTGCAATGATTTGAAGGAGACCCGCACCGCTCGACCAAATTTCAAGACGGGTAGTCCTTCGGTGGCAATGAGTTCATAGACCTTTGTGCGACTCAAACTAAGTAGTTTAGCTACTTGCGGGACATTGAGTAACAAAGGTTGAAGGGCCTCTCCGCTTTCTTTGCTCACCTGGCTTGCCATTTACCACCTCTTCTCTCGCAACATCCGCCGCTGATAGGCCCACACATTCAGCACCCGGCGTGAATACATGTGTTTCCCCGCACGCAGATCAAGTATCGACTCTTGTAGCGCTTGCCGCCGCCGCTCCTGATAGTCCTCAATGTCCTGACTAAACGGATCATGTTCATAGAGCGACCAGGACGACCGCTTGGCAGATTGCGTCTCATCCTCAAGAGAGGAAGCATCTCCTGACACACCATCAGATGCAGCCGCATCTATCTCAATCTCATGGGAACCCTCAAGGTGCGAGAAGAGCCGCAGCCGCAAATCAGCCGTGGACTCAGGAAAGAAATGCCGCGAGTAGCGAATACGCCGCGCTTTACTTGCCATCTCCACTGTTTGTATGATGCGCTCTTGTCTCAAATGGCCCTGCTCATCCACATGAGGCACCACGATCTCCCGCTGGACTTCACGCACACCTCGTTTGTCTGAGGTAATATCCTTCGTGAGATACTTGGTGACATAGCCTACAGCATGCGCCTTGCGTACCGCTTGCACATGCACGATGTAGGAACGGCCCTTCGTCGCTGAGCGGAGCGCATCACTGACCACCTGTTTGGGCAGGTAGTCTACGCCTTTGATGAGCATATGCCAATGAAAGCCCACATGCTCAAAGTCCCGATGTTCTTCCAGCACTGCGAAGAACTCGATGGGATAAGCTGGACGAGCACCGAGACGATCAGGCCCATATCCTTTAGAGCCACGACGCAGATATTGCAGCACCGTGGTGAGCACCCGCGCCGCCTCTTTGAGTGTCCAACCCACCTTCGTCAGGGTCACAAAATGGGTCGGTTCCGCCGCTTGCACCAGTTGCCGCCACACGTCAACCTTGCGCGGCCCGCAATGCAGACACTTCCAGTTATCACAACGTGCCCGGATCACTTCGCCTGTATCGCGGTTGATAAAGCGATGACGTAAGGCCCACGCATCCGGACAGTACAGCAGCGTGTCTAACTGATACTTGGTCGATAACGCCATCTGTTCGTCGAGTCCCGGTAGAGGAAAGCGACTCACCCCTACCGTTTGACAATCCTCATTTCCCAACATTCCACTTCCTTTTTGTAAGTAACTATTTCCCAACGTACCACTTGTGTGACTTATCCTTTAAAGGGTCAAGTCAAGGGCCCCGATGGTTAGGCCGCGTCGGGCGGGGCCCCTTCCCCACCCGCGCGTCCTAACCAGACCCCATTACCACTGCCACCCTCCTCCCCACCCGTGTGTTGTGGGAAAAGGCGTGCCAGAGGCGAGAGGGGTGTTCAGCGCGAGCGAGGCGAGAGATAGGGCCACCCCCTGCGGGCCGCCTCCCGCCCCGTAGTCTGCCAGCATGGCATCTCTCCCAGGAACGTGAGAGGCAGGCTCTCACATAGCTCACTTGGCTTGACATGAAGCCACCTGCGCAATCTCAAAGTGGGTACAAGCCTGGCACATCAAGGCCCTGGCTTTGCGCGTTGGGCGATACTTCCGCACCACCTCGACTTGCTGGCAAGAATCAGCTCCATCGTAGAGGACAATCCGCCACGTTGGCGCCATCCGTTTGGCACACCGACGCAAACGCCGCAGCAATCGAGATGCCATCAGGCCACCTGCCCTTCGTCCTCCGCTGGCACGCCCAGCACCAGCGGAGCCAAGGCTTGGCGTAAGCGCTTCCTGGCATGCACCCCCAGACACTCGACCGCCTTGCGTGTCGTGCCCATCACCTGAGCCATGTCCGGATCCGTCAAAGACTGCCCATCCAGGCCATAGCGCCAGCGCATGACTTCGCGCTCCCGTGCACTCAACCCCCTCAACGCCTCCTCGACCGCCTGCTCCACCCGCACGCGCCGAGCTTCATCGGCCTCAACCCAGGCTTCAAACAGACTGACAAAACACTGCTGATCTTCGGCCTCCTCCTCGCGCAGCAAGCCTTGCAGACTCTTCATTGACCGCCGCTGCTGTTCACAAGCCAGCGCCTCCTGCAAGGTCTCTTCGGCGATCCCCATGGCCTGAGCCACTTCCCCAGGTGACGGATCACGCCCCAGAGTCACGGCCAGCCGGCATTCGACCTTGTACGCCTTACTGACCACCCGGCCAATATTCTCCGGCAAGCGAATGAGTTCGCCCCGCTCTAAGACGGCCTGCCAGAGCGCCTGACGGATGGAAATGCTGGCAAAACCAATGAACTCCTCATCCCGCGCGGGCTGATGCCTCTCAATGGCCTTGAGCAAGCCGATGTTGCCCTCTTGAATAAGATCGAGCAGCTCCATGTGCTGCGAGCCACGGTGACAGCGTTGGGCGATCGAGATCACCAAGCGCTGTAACCCCACGACTAAATGATCGCGTGCCTCCTTGGCTTGAGACAGCACCTGAGCGTCTGGGCAGGCCTTGGTCTGCTCGGCCTTGCCCTGGGCAATGTGCTGCAACAACTGGAGAATCTCCTCATCGCTGAGACGAGGCGTCCAGTGCACCAAACGCATATACTGGTCATAGGCCATCAAGGACACATCCTGGTCATCCTGATCATCCTGAAATGACATCGAACCTCACTCCTTTTCGTGTTTGGTTTGACAGGCTAGGCTCGATGCCCTATCATGACACCGAGAACCTAGCAATCCCGTTCCAAATGGCTTGCCATTCGTTCTCAACCGCTGACTAGTGTGCATCACCACACTAGTCGGCACCCTCATGGCTTGCCAAGAGACCCTTACCACATGCTTTGAGCCCCACCACATGATCACCACCCAGGTACCGAGCCATGCTCACCACACCCCTCCTCACTCCAAGCAACTCACCCATAAGTATGCGACCCGTCCCTCTCATGCGCCGAGCGTGAACACCCGCATGAGGCAGTTGTGCATCCCACAGCTACGAGAACTGCGTATGCACGCGCACGGTTTCCCGTTTCGGGTCCCTTCACCACGCCCTTCCGTTCTGGGACTCACACGCTCTTCAGTTGTTCAAGTACCTTCGAGTAACTATGGTCGTTACTCTGTTCTGCTCATAGTATGCGGCAAATTTTGGACAACCAGACTTCACTCACTCGTCACTCATTCGTGACTCATTCTTCACTGAAGACAACCATGAAGCTGAAGTACCTGTAGCGACAATTTCAGATATCTCAGCTTTCCATAAACATACTGCCTGACAGAAATATACCATCTAGCAGAATGATACGATCAAACAGAATAATTAGTCAAGGCCGTATAAAGGTGGTATAATGCTCGTGAATTCTTGTTAGGCAAAGAGGATGGACAATCGTGATTGATCTCACTCGTCCTTATATGAGTACAGCAGAAGCAGAAAAAGAGTCGGGCTTGACAAAAGGATACTTCAGTTACCTGCTTCGCAAGGGTGATCCCAGAGTCGAGGGCTTTCGCATCGGTCGAGACTGGTTTATCTATACCGATTCACTCAAGCAATTTTTAGCCACACCACGTAAACCTGGACCAAAACACCCTCGCACAAAATCTGCTCAAGAGCGAGAGAACTCGACATCCACGAATACGAGCGACACTACGTAATCTCCTACCTGCCTGAAACTTTGTCGTTCCAGTAGTAAAGTACAGTGTAGAGCGGAATACAGCCACCAATATCTTGCCTTTCGGCAAAACTCCTTGAGAGTCACAATGACCTGAAACCTTTACTGACTGAGGGACAGATGAACGACAGCAGCATGCATTCACTCAGAAGAGCCCGCAACCGAGTCGGTTTAACCCAAAAACAATTGGCAGATTTTACGCAAGTAGGCAAATCAACCATTGAGCGTGCAGAAGCAGGCAAACCAGTGAGGGCATATAACATCCAACAGATATGTAGCTATTTCTCTGAACGATATCATCGACAGGTGGAACCGGAAGAATTGGGTCTCGTGTATGAGGAGGAAGAAAGCCAGAAGACAAATGACGCACCGTACGAAGATCAGCGTGGCACAGTTTCAGAACAACTGACAGAAAACGGCAGGATCATGAACAGACATGATCTCATTCAAGAACTCATCGCCCTTGGTTTTACCATTCTCATGGCTCCTCATCAGTTGAGAGATCATCAACCAGTGATATACGTTCCTGAAGTGTCACTTCTGTCAGGCACTCATGAGAGCAGCCTCTCCTTTTTCGAGAATGATCTCGCCACACGTTGGGATTTATATTATACAGGGGGACCAGTTCGTGCAGAACGGGGCCTGGATCTGAGCATCAGAGAAATCGCCAAATTGGCTCGATTAGCCGAAGGAGCTGGTTGGCACCAACGCGCTCTGAGACTCCTCACGATGGGCTACCAGCTTCAAACCTGTATCCGACGTGATATGATGAAGTACGATCAGGCACATCTCGCTTACCAAAGAGCATTCCATGTCGCTCAAGAACTGGAGGAACCTGAACTGATAGCATCTGCTCTTGCACGTGAAGGGGTCACACTCATTCAACAAGAGAAACCCAAAGAGGCCATCATTTATCTTGATGGTGCGCTCAATCTGATCGATGGACGTAACTTTCCCACCTTGAAAGGACACGTCTTCCAGGCGCTCGCTGAAGCCTATGCCAAAGCAAAGCAATCGCAGGCCTGTTGGCAGAGCATGGGACAGGCCGAGCAGATTCTCGCACATCAGGAACAAACCCAAGAGCAAAGCCTCGTGCGATTTAATGCGGCATCGTTCGCCGCGCAAAAGGGTGTGAATGCTGTCCTGCTCGGAGATTACGAACGAGCTGTTGAGCTCATTGATGAAAGCTTGCGTACCTATGACCCTGCCTTGATTCGCGGACGTGCACGATTGATCGCACAAAAAGCCGAAGCCTTGTATGGCGATGGATTGGTTGACGCAAGTGTTGCCACTGCCGAAGAAGCTTGGGCACTCGCTAACTCAGTGGGAGCAAACAAGACCATAGCTCGGGTCAAGATATTACATACCACTCTTCTACAATCACCCTGGAGAAAGGAACAAAGCGTCGCTCGGTTTGGAGCAAAGCTTACGACACCTTAATGAAAGAAAAGGGAGTACTTAGCAAGATGAGTATCGGCACCATGGTCTTGATACCCATTGTTGGGATGTGTATATGGACTGCCCTCATCCTGAAAGGAAAACAATTCGCGCTCCGCGACCGCTTACGTAAGGCGGATGCGATTATTGTCCTGGCCGGCACACGTGGCAATATCAACTTTCTGCACGGGAAAATCTGCACAGCCGTGCACCTGTATCGAAAAGGATGGGCCCCTTATCTCATTTTCACGGGAAAGTTTAGCGCCAAAGTCACAGAGACACCCGAACTCATCCCCCTCCACGAGTTACAGGAAGCAGTGGTCAAGGGTCGCCTGCAAGAAAAAGATATGAGCACTGCCGCAAAAACGTGGGATACCAGTCTAGGGGCAAGCTACATGCGCGACCAAGCTCTACAGATGGGTGTTCCGTCTGAAGCCATCTTGATTGAGAACGAGGCACTCCACACACGCGAAAATGCCGAACATGTGCTTGGACTCTTAAAACACATGCAGGTATGCCGGGTGATCCTCGTGACGTCACCATTTCATCAGTTACGGACCTATCTAACCTTTAGAAAGGTCCTTCATCTCTATGACATCGAGATCATCAACTATTACGCTGAAACCGGCGAGTGGCATCCAGCCACCTGGTTTCTCTCAGCCGAACACCGCAAGCTCGTCAGCAGCGAGATGAAGCGCATCAAAACCTATCGGGAGAAAGGTGATCTCATCTAAACATGGGTTATCAACTGCGGAGTGAAACACGAGTTGGTTGAGTCCCAGAATCTGAGCAAGGAGGATGTACCCCGACGCTATGACAATCAACTACTACGAAACCTTACCGAAGAAACGTCTGGCGGTAGGTGTCCTCTTGCTCGATGGGCAAGGACATGTGTTAGTGGTCAAGCCAACATACCGAGCCTATTGGCTTCTCCCAGGTGGCGTGGTTGAAGACAACGAATCGCCAAAGCAAGCCTGTAGGCGCGAAGTGCAAGAAGAACTCCAATTACAAATAGCTATCGATCGGCTGCTTTGCATGGATTACCTCCCCAAGGAAAATGAGCAAAGTGAATGTGTCCAATTCGTCTTCTATGGTGGACTCCTCAGCCAGAAACAAATACGGAGCATTGTCCTTCCAGTAGACGAACTGAGTGCCTATCGATTCTCGTCATATGAAGAAGCTCTCCAGCTATTAGGTACGAAGCTCGCGACAAGACTCCCCCACTGTTTCCAAGCTCTTCAAAAGAATACGGTGACGTATTTAGAGAACGGGCAAGCGGCATCCTACATGGAAACGGAACGACACAGCTCATAAGACATCATCATAGCTTGCTATGTGAAATTAGAAGGATGTTTCAAGTAGCAACTCATGTGGCAACAACAATGAGGAGCAGGAGACAATTGCGGCACAGAGTGAACGGAATGGGAATAGCACCGGTATGCAATGAACGATATTAAACACTAACGAGCAACTTGTGCCGTATCTCTCCTTCGGCACTGCTGCTCTCCGAAGCAATATATTTACCGTCAAATTGCCAACCTGTATTATGGATGGAGGTTAATAATCTCACAGGTATATAGCCATAGAAAACTCGTTAGTGATGTCCTGGCCGTAGGATGAAGCATGATCAGGATCGCATCAACGACACACAGCAGAAAACGGCAAGATACAGCGAACAACACGTAGACAATCTGAGAGCGGAGAGAGCGTCAGCGAATAATGACAAACGAGCCAAAGCGAATCTTTCCTGGACAGGAAGGTCCTTACACATCACAACCGCAGTCTCTTGCCTCTCATTTAGCTTGAAAGACCCTGCTCTGTATTATCTCGTTCTAAATGTCTATATCGAGTACAGGAGTATAAGCTCACTCAGTTGCTCAACGCTGATAGTTAAAGCAATCCCCTGTTCAGTCAGCAGTATTCGAAAGATGTGCAACAACGTATCCTGGTATAGGCTATGTGTATAATGCCAATATGCCCTACTTCTTGCTCCACACCTTGATCGTTAGATCGTCACTGCCACTGACCAGAGTGTGCCCGTCAGGACTGATTGCTACACTGTAGACCGAGCCTGTGTGACCAGTGAAAGTGTGCAATAGTTCCCCGCTCTGTAGGTTCCACACCTTGATCGTCTTATCACCACTGCCACTGACCAGAGTGTGGCCATCAGGACTGATTGCTACACTGTAAACCACGCCTCCATGACCGGCGAGAGTGCGCAGGAGTTTCCCGTTCTGTAGGCTCCACACCTTGATCGTCTTATCACCACTGCCACTGACCAGAGTGTGGCCATCAGGACTGATTGCTACACTGTTCACGCCTTCTGTGTGATCAGTGAGAGTGCGCAGGAGTTTCCCGCTCTGTAGGGTCCACACCTTGATCGTCTTATCACCACTGCCACTGACCAGAGTGTGGCCATCAGGACTGGTTGCTACTAGCACACGCTTATCAATCCATCCTCCATGACCGGCGAGAGCGCGCAGGAGTTCCCCGCTCTGTAGGTTCCACACCCAGATTAGATCTTCACTGCCACTGACCAGAGTGTGCCCGTCAGGACTGATTGCTACACTGCGAACCCGGTATCCATCACCGTCGAGAGTGCGCAGGAGTTCCCCGTTCTGTAGGCTCCACACCTTGATCGTCTTATCACCACTGCCACTGACCAGAGTGTGGCCATCAGGACTGATTGCTACACTGAAAACCACGCCTCTATGACCGGCGAGAGTGCGCAGGAGTTCCCCGTTCTGTAGGTTCCACACCTTGATCGTCTTATCACCACTGCCACTGACCAGAGTGTGGCCATCAGGACTGATTGCTACACTGCGAACCGAGCCCGTGTGATCTGTGTGACCAGTCACGAGAGTGTCGACCAAAGCAAACTCTTCAGCCTTAGTCACCAATACAGCGGGGGCTGTTGATGGCTCCTCTGCTGAAGAGGTCATCTGCGGTATATGTGCTATTTGCACCAGCCGATGACCGCAGCTCGAGCAGAATGCTCCCCTTGGATGTAGTTCGGCCCCACACGCTGGACACTGCTTCATGTCGGGAGAAGTTGCTTCCAGTCTCGATGGAGGTAGTGCGTCGATTTGACTGCTGGCTTGCGCGGTTGGGAAGGTTTCATCTGCTGATTGCTTCTCTTGTTCTGAAGCCTTACTTGAAATCCTTGAACTCGCCTCATACTGCATAGGCTTGCTTTGCGGCATTTCTGTAGAAGCTACTGCATGGAGCGATGGTCCTTGCTTCGTAGCAGGTCGATCCGCCGGTTCGTGTAACCTGGAAGACTGCTGTTTCATTTCAAAAAGAACACCGTCTGCTGAACGCATATATAAGACGGGTGTGCCCCATTCCAGTGTATTCGTGATCCCGAAGCTGATGGCCTTGCGGGCTTCACTCACTGCTGTATCCACCGGCAATCCATCGGCCAATGCCTCGTAGAAGGCACGCGACAATTCAATGGCTGCCCGATCGGTAATTGCGTACTGCATGGCCAGCACTGCTGGAATACCCCGCCGTACGAGCATTGTCGCGGTGCTGGAAAAGACATCATGTTCACTGCCTCTCGCTCCCTCGCACGAGTTGAGTACTACCAGACGGAGAAAACGATGATCAGCAAGTAAGCGTCCCAAAAGTGTCGCGCTCAACTGGTGCGCTTTTCCTTCCTCATTCTCCAGCGCAATGAGCCCTTCCTCAGTGTGAGCGTCAAAGCCGCCGTGGCCAATAAAGTGCAGGATGTGCCAAGGGCCCCTCCGCATCGCTCGTTGGAGATGATACCAGGTCTGTCCTGGCAACCAGGTTAGCTCCACCAGGCCATGAGCTCGCAAGTCCTCGATAGCCTTTTCCAGGCGCTGCTTTTCGCGTTCGATATCCAGTTGGGGCAAGTCTTTCGGGCTAGAGACCACACCTAAAATAGAAAGCGGCGGGGTCACGAGGAGTGGTTGGGGGGGCTGGGCCAACTCGAGGTAGCGGACAATGGGAGTTGTACTTGAAAGGCACAGGTACTCAGACCCGCCTGGATCGTACAAAAACTCCCATGGCAGGGCGGCCAACTCCGGCGAGAGAATACGTAATTTCAGCCGCAATCCCTTGCCCTGACTGCGTGCAGCAAGCTGACTGACAGCATATCGTTTTCCTACCTCCCCACTAAAGAGTGAGGTGAACAATGCTCGACCAAATTTCTGCACGGTCTGCTCCTCCGGTAATAGGATTTGACGGTGCTTGCCACCGGAGCGCAACAACGCATTTTGTAACGCTAAGAGTTGGTTTTCTAAGGCCAGTTCGTCGAAGGGAAAACGCATGGCCTCGCGTGCTTCACCAGCGGCTGAGCGGACGACTGCTACGGGATAGATCCGTCCTTCACCGATACCAATTTCGATTTCAAAGTCCAGATAGTCCATCTTCTTTGCCACTTCCTCGCTGAGAGCATCTCTGGTCAAAGTACATGTTGGCCTTCACTACTATGAGACGCTGCACGAGTTCAACTTTCGTGGATGAAGTTGTCCACACTATACTCTACCATCGTTAGAATTGCAAACGAATTGATGACAAGGTTGATCAGCCGGGACGCTGATCATGCAAAAGGAGCAGAATCCCTCATGTGTTCCCTCAATCAAGAATCAGGTGGTGAGGGGATACAACACGGACTTCCTTCGCAATGTGGTATTCTAGCAGATACAAGTTCTTGCATGCTTGTGACTCATAGCCCTTCACCGATGATCACTCATAGGAGGTTGTAACAATGGAGAAATGGACGGTAGAAGAAACAAATGGCGAGCTTCGACTCGCCCCCTTGCGTGCTCTCGGCTTGGATCGCTTTACATGGGCGCATCTTCTGTATGGAAGACTGAGCCAGGTTCAAGTGTATGTTCTCTACTTCCCGTCACGCTTCGACTTGCCGGTAGATAAGACCACCATCGATGCCTTGAGGACTTTTGGAACAAACACAGGACCGGGGACCTCCGTGAATATTTGGGATACCAAGGACCCGAACTTCGGGAAGGCACTCGAACTGTTCGGCATCAAATCTCCGCCTGCTCTGGTACTTGCCACTGGACTCCAACTCAAAGACATCGATCCTCGCAGCCCCGACAAAGCCAACCTCTACACCATTACGATCACACACATGGATGTTCTGAGCAGTTCCAACAAGCTACCCCGGTCAATCAACATTGCGCACGACATTCTCCTTCGGGGCAACTCCAAAGAAATCACCTCCTATCTGCGTACGAATGCGTTTGATTCTCTGTTACAGAGTATTGCCAAAGTTGCTAAGGTTGCATCTGACGAAATCGTCAAACTCAAGCCCAAGTTCCAATTACCCGACGGGAGTTCTATTCAGCTAGGAGGGTGATACCGATGTGTAGAGCAATTCTGGCTCTCCCGGGACTTGATTTTGTTGGCGGAACTCATTTCGATGCTAATACTAATGGCAAAAATTCGCTCAATCAGTGCTCAAACCAGAGGTTCGCCAACAAAAAAGACCACTTGAACAATGTGCCTTGAAAACTAGGTATTCATGTAGCAACGCGCAAATAAGACCATGTAGCAACGAGACAACAAGCACATCCATGAAAACGCATGTAGCAACAAATGTAGCAACACCGAAACACACCAGGATACACAGGAATACCTGATAGACAACCACAAGAAAGAGGAACCCAACAAAACACAGCGAGAATATCTAGAAAACCTATTTGTCCGTCTCCCCCCTTCGGCATATCAAATAACTAATAGCAAGCAAACCGATACTTCAAGATCAGCACCCCTCCACCTCCAACGACGGATGCATCATCTGCTGAGCTTCTCTCCCCATCTCCATCATTTCCCGCTTGATCACTCGCAACTCATCAAGATTCATCGACACCATGAAACACCTCCAAAACCAGCGTTGAAACGCCGAGTTTCCAACTGCACAACATGTAAACCATCATGAACACTCCATATGAGCCAGGAAAGAAGAGGCAGAAAGATATGATCTTGCGCATTAGCCTGCATCTTTCTATAATGAGAGCACCACAGAGGAGGTGAACAATCCTATGGCAGACCAACAACAGCTTGATCTTCTCCGGAAAGGAGTAAAAAACTGGAATGCATGGAGAACACAACGTCCAGATATGCACCCTGATCTTGGAGGAGCCGACCTCACCAATGCCAACCTCAGCGGAGCCGACCTCAGCGGAGCCAACCTCATTAAAACCGACCTCAGCGGGGCTACTCTCTACGGAGCTATCCTCTACGGAGCTATCCTCTACGGAGCTATCCTCAGAGAAACCAACCTCGTTAAAACCAACCTCGTTAAAACCAACCTCAACATTGGAGATATTGACCTGCGAACCGTGAAAGGACTGGAAACAGTAGACCATCATAGCCCTTCGACCATTGGGGCAGATACGCTCTTGCGGTCGGAAGGAGACATCCCCGAGACCTTCTTGCGCCAGGCCGGCCTCTCCGATGCCTTCATTACCTATACCCGCTCCCTGGTTCACAACCCCATCGAGTACTACACGTGCTTTATTAGCTATTCCAGCCAAGACCAGGAGTTTGTCGAACGCCTCTATGCCGACCTGCAAGCCAAAGGCGTGCGCTGCTGGTATGCCCCTGAAGATTTGAAAATCGGAGACGAATTCAAACATTGCATTGACGAGTCTATCCGAGTGTATGACAAACTCCTGGTCATTCTTTCGAAGCATTCCATCGACAGTTCGTGGGTCGAGTATGAAGTCAAAAAGGCACTAAAAAAGGAACAAGATCAGGGAAAGCCTGCCCTCTTCCCCATCGCGTTGGATGAAGCCATCAAGGATACACCCGATGCGTGGGCAGCCGCTATTCGACGAAAGCGGCACATTGGGGACTTTACACACTGGAAAGAGCACGATGCCTACCAGAAAGGCTTGAAGCGGTTGATGCGTGATCTGCAACCCGAACACCCACCAACAAACACATCCTAACAGAACAGAAAGCCACCTGCCAACCAGCGTCACGTGAACGTTGAAACACCGAGTTTGACCAACCACATCAACCATCCTGAAGAGCAAGCAAGCAGACATGTATTTATACCGGCACGGTTTACCGGCACGGTTTACTAGTTCGTGCCTCTCAAGTTTTGACAGCAGTTTTGACAGCAATCACGGTGAAAAACTGCTGTCATTGGCGATACTCAGCGAACAACAAAGCCAGGAGAGAAGCACAAAGCGAACAAAGGAAAACGTCAGCGAACACAGCGAGTAAATCCCTATTTTTCACCCTAAGGTGTTTGACTTTCTTTACCTCTCGGTACAAATACCGGACCGCAAAATGTGTCGTGAAGAGTTCACAATTGATTCACATTGTCAGCAGCATGATTCCAGAATCAACGCACATTCCCATCAC
>WNGK01003078.1_pt1 | contig 18105 bp, 19 predicted proteins | sample 5400601 | NCBI WGS metagenome assembly WNGK01 (sample SAMN13153376, study PRJNA577476) | soil metagenome | isolation source: 60 cm soil or saprolite under Garry oak tree replicate 1 | place: USA:California | collected 2016-06-15
CATGAAGCTCTCGATGGAGAAGATGTTCATGTACGCGCCGAGCGCCCGCAATGCCGAGACGCGAACCGGCATCGATGGCACGAATCGATGCACCACGCGCGCATTGGGGAACTTGTAGAGCGGAATAGCGTTGCGATCGCCGCCGCCCTCGGGAAGAGGAATGGGCTTCGGCGCCGGCTGCATGAACGGCGCCTCGAGGTGCCACGCGGGCATGAGGTTGCCGGCGCCCCCCGGGCGCGTGGTGTGCGAATTGCTCAACACATCGTAGTCCCACGCGACGACATTGCCGCTGCCGTCGAGCGACGCCTTGACGCTGGTCAGCATTGCCGGGCCGTAGGGTTCCCACATGTGCTCGTGCTCGCGCATCCATTGCACGCGCACCGGTCGGTCCGGAAAAGCGCGCGCGATCAGCGCGGCATCTGCCGCGGCGTCGTCGGCGGCGTTATGGCCGTAGCACCCCGAGCCTTCGAGGTGGATGCAGGTCACGCGCTCGTCGGGCACGCGCAGCATCTCGGCAATGGATTTGCGCAGGGGATAGACGCCCTGGCTATGCGTCCAAACCGTGAACGCCCCATCCTTGAACTGCGCCACTGCGCACGCCGGACCGATCGCGCCATGCATCTGGTACGGGCGGGTGAAGCGCGCCTCGAGCGTGCGCGCGCCGGGATTGGCCGGCGCGTGAGCATCGAGGTCGACGATTGTTTCCGCGGGCAGGCGCTGCAGAGCGGCAAAAAGGCCGGCCTGATCGGGAAGCCCCGCTCGATCGTCCCAGCGCGCAACGGCGGCGAGCGCGCGCATGGCGACGATCGCCTGGAATTCGCGCTCGGCGATGACGGCGAGAAAGCTGCCGTCGCGTACGATCTTGAGTACGCCGGGCATTTTCTCGACACTTGCGCTTCGCATGTCGCGCAGGCGCGCACTGTAGCCGGGTGGACGCACCACGCGCGCGTGCACCATGCCGGGCATGCGCAGGTCGTGCACGTACGCGGCGCCGCCGGTGACCTTGGCGGGGATGTCGACGCGCTGCATGGACTTGCCGACGACCGAGTACGTCGCCGGATCCTTGAGCTTCGATTGGGCTTCCGCGCGAACGTGCGTGAGGTCATCGGTGACGAGCGCGCCATAGCCCAGACGGCGTCCATCGTCGGCGACGATCGCACCGCCTTGCGCCTTGAGACGATCGGGCGCGACGTTCCAACGTTCCGCCGCGCGCGCGACGAGAATCTCGCGCACCTGGGCCGCCGCATTCATGATCGCCGTGCCGCTGTCCTTCATCGAGTTGCTGCCCGCGGTAAAGCCCTCATCGGGCGTGCGGCGGGTGTCCGCGGTAACAAGGACGATCTCCTCCGGTCCCACCGACAGCTGCTCCGCCGCGATCTGCATGAGCGCGGTCTTCACGCCCTGCCCCAACTCGGCCTTGCCGGTCATGACGGTGATGCTGCCGTCGGCGCCGATGCGGATCCACGAGTCGAGCATCGGCGTGGTGCTGAGGCTCCCCGGAAGCTTGGGCCCCGTCGCGGCCTGCTGCGCGAGCGATCGCGAGGGCACCAATGAAAAGGCGACGACGAGCGCGCTGCCTCGCGCGAGGAATTCGCGCCGCGAAAGCGACAGACCCGATCGCGACGCGCTCATACCTTGTCCTGCGAAGCGGGCGCGCCGGCCGAGCGCATCGTCTGCGCCGCCCGCCGCACGGCGCGCAGAATTCGCATGTGCGTGCCGCATCGGCATAGGTTGGGCATCAGGTGTCGACGAATCTCGGCATCCGACGGCGATGGGTTCTTTTCCAGCAGGGCCTCCGCGCGCATGATCATCCCGGCGATGCAGTAGCCGCACTGCGCCGCCTGCTCGTCGATAAACGCGCGCTGCAGCACTCCGAGATTGGACGCCGTGCCCAGGCCTTCCACCGTCTTGATCTTGCGGCCGCGCAACACCGAGATCGGCGTGACGCAGGAAAACACCGCCTCGCCGTCGACCATCACCGTGCACGCGCCACACTGCCCCAGCCCGCAGCCGAACTTGGCGCCGTTCATCGCCAGATGATCGCGCAGCGCATAGAGCAGCGGCGTCGCCGGGTCGGCGTCCACGCGACGCGTCTGACCGTTGATGTCGAGCTCGATCATGGTTTGTCCTTGCGCTCCATGATCTCACGCAATGGCGAGGCGATGTCCTGCCACGCCGGCTGGCGGGTGAAGCGCCCGCGCAGATAGTCGAGGAGCGCCGCGAGCTGATCGCGCGTGAGCGCGCCTTCGAAGCCGGGCATCAGCGCGCCCTGCTCGCCCGCCTCCGGCCAGATGCCATCGAGGACGATGTGGATCGCATTGCGCGGGTCGGGAGCGTTGAGCGAGGTCGTGTACGCCAGCGGCACCGTGCGCGGGGCAGGCGACGACGCCGCGGGTGCATCGTGGCAACTTGAACACGCGCCCTCGAAGATTTCGGCACCGGCGTCCAGCCCTTGTAGGGGAGCCGTGGACTGTTCGACCGCCGGCCCTCTCTGCGGGCGCTCCTTCATCGTCCAGACGAGGTAGACGGCGATGGCTCGAACGTCCTCCTCGGGAACGTCGGAGAGATCGTGGACCACGGGCTTCATCGGACCGGCCGCGGTGCCATGCTCCTCATCCGATCCCTGGCGCAGATAGCGGAACATCTGCTCCGCGGTCCACGGCGAGGGAGAAGGCGACGCGGCATTGAGCGCCGTGGCGTGCCAGCCCTCGACGTCGCCGCCGCCGAGCTCGTCGTTTTTCTCTTCGGCACCGAGCGCGTTGCGCGATGTATGGCACGCGCCACAATGGCCAAGACCGTCGACCAGGTAAGCGCCGCGATTCCACTGCGCGCTTTGGCCGGGGTCGGGACGGAACACGCCGCGCTTGAAATAGAGCGCCTTCCACGCCGACAGCAACGGACGCATATTCATCGGAAACATCAGACGATTGGGCAGCGCCGTAGCCTGCACCGGGTCGCGCGTCATCACGAACGCGTAGATTGCGTTGACGTCGTCATCCGTCACACGCGTGTAGTGATCGTAGGGAAAGGCGGGATAAAGATTGCGTCCCTCGCGATCGACGCCGTCGTGCATGGCCCGCAGAAAATCGTCCGCCGACCATGCCCCGATGCCGGTATCGACATCGGGCGTGATATTGGTGGAATAAATCGTTCCGAACGATGTTTTCAGCGGCAGACCGCCCGCGTAGGATTTACCGCCGGGCCGCGTATGGCAGCCCGCACAGTTGCCGATGGCCGCAAGTTGCGATCCTTTGGCGATGAGCGCGCGATCGAACGACGGCTCGCGCGGGCGGGCACTCGTCTCGGCCCCTGGGGTGTCCCGCGTCCCGATCAAGATCGCCACCACCGCAGCGACGACTGCCGCGACTGCAAGCGAGCGTCTCACCTTCATGTGGTCATAGAGTCTGCCGGGTTCGTTCCGTTCCCAGAGGCGCGCGCTGCAGACGCGATCAGCGTGTTGGACGCGTCGCCGGCGTCCCAGCGGCGTTGGCGCATTGCAGCGTCCTGGCCCAGTAGCCGTTCCCGGGCCCGTAGAACTCGGCGATCCGCGCCTCGACGGCCGCGCCTGCCCGTCCAGCCGCGCGCATGTCCTTGAGCCCGACGCAATTGGCCGTGATCTCGTCGCGTGTCGGCACCCGCGCATGCGCACATTCGTGGAAAAACAAGTAATCGTGCATCGCGGGCGGGAGACTGGCGAGCTTCGCCGTGTTCCAGACGATTCTGTATCCTCGGGCGTCCTCGATAGTCTTGCCGGTAAATCCGGCCAGCGCCGCATCCCCCTCCGCTGCCTGCTCAGGCACGGATTGGCCGCGAGCGACGCATTCCGTATGCGTTCCGTCGGAGAAAGTAAACGCGCCCGCGCCCGGCGAGGCAAGCAGCACCGCGCAGAACGCGGCAACGAGGGATTTCATGGACCGTCGAGCAGGAAGCTCACGCCCAGGATGGGTTTCGAGTGTATCAGCAAACGCTTCGCGGTCAGCCGTGCTGTGGTGCCGCTTCACGCTTATAAGCTGGTACGCGATTTGCAAGAATGGCTTCGCATCCTGCACAACGGGGGATTTGTGCCGGTGGGCGTCGCGTTCTTACGCGCGGCGTCACGTTGCCGCCGCGTGGAGCTTAAGAACGCGCAGGCAGAAACCGAAGAGACGTGGATGATGATGCTTCGAATGCACTCTATCGCAATCGCGGTCTGCGCGTTGCTCGCGACCGCGCTCCAAACCTCGCATGCGGCCGAGCCCTCCGCGAAGAGCGCCGGCTCGCCCGTCGTGGTCATGGACAATCAGGGCCGCGTCATCAGGACGCTGGACCCGGCGCCCAGCAGGGAAGCGCAGGCGACGAAGGAGGCCGAGACGGAACGCGCGGTCGCAGCGGCCAGGGCCGACGAGGAGCGGAAACGCAAGGACCGCGTCCTCACCGATTCGTATACGACCGAAGCGGAGATCGACCTCGCGCGCAATCGGGCAACATCGGTGCTCGACGCGCAGATGGACGTCGGCAAAGCCTACATCACGATGCTCGCCAAACGTCGCGCCGAATTGGTCAAGGGCAAATCGGCATCGGGCTACAAGCCCCTGGCGAGCGATGACCAGGAAATCGCGCGTCTGGATAGCGAGATCGAGCGGCAAAATGCGATGCTCGTGCAAAAGCGCCTGGAGCTCGAGCGCGTGGTGGCGCGTTACACCGCGGACAAGGGCCGCTGGCATTAGCTTAGCGCAAAGCAGCCCGGAACACTGCCGATCACCGCTCCGCCTGCAGCCAAATAGCGGTTTCCGGCTCGCAGGCGAGGCGAACCTTCGGCCCCGCGAGGCGGTCTGAATTGCATGGACCGCGCTCATTCCCGTCTGGCATTCGGGTTTCTCGCCGTTCTCCTGATGGCGCCCTGGCCTGCTCTCAGCGCGCCGCCGGATACCCGCGACATCATCGTCCACGTGCAGAAAAACGGAGAGCGGATCGTCGTCGATGTCGATTTTCCGGTTCAGGCGACGCCGCTCGAAGTTTGGAACGTGATGACCGACTACGACAACATGGCGAGGTTTGTCTCCAACCTCGAATCGAGCAAGATTATCGGACGTGATGGCAATGCGCTGACCGTGGAGCAAAAAGGCAAGGCGTCGCGCGGACCGTTGAGCATCAACTTCGAAAACGTGCGTGAAATCGTGCTGACGCCGCCCCGGGAAGTGCATTCCCGGCTTATCAGCGGCAATCTCAAGGCATCGGAATTCACCACTCGCGTGTTCGATGAGGGCGCCTCGGCGCGAATCACCAATCACGGGGAGTTCATTCCGAATATCTGGGTCCCTCCCATCATCGGCCCTGCACTGATCGAAGCCGAGACGCGCAAGCAATTTCAGGAGCTGCGCGTGGAAATCCTTCGCCGGAAAGCCGATACCGCAGCGGGCCGTAAATAAACGCGCCCCACGGTTACCACGGCATCGCGTCCCACGCGGCGGTCGCAATCGGCGAGCATCGCTTTTTCATACGCGAGAAAAAACTAAGCCCGACACGATGCCGGCGTTTCCGGTGCAACGCTCACCGTTTATACTCCTGCGAAGTCGCGTAACCCAGGCGTGCAAAATTTCCCGACAAAGCGTAGCTCACAGCATAGGCGACCGCGGCGCACCGCTCAAGCAGCGCACTCCGGCCGCAAGAATCCTAGCGCGATGCAGACTTGGATCGTTTGTCCTCGCAGCGGCGTTGCCGCTGTTGGCGTCTTGCGTCTCCGTCACGGTCGAGCCGCGCGCCCTGGTTCAGCATCCGGGCGGCGCGGTCGAGGTGCGAACGCTGGCCTGTGGCGGCACGAGCGCGGCGCAGCCCGTCGTTGCCGTGACGACCGCTGCGCTCGATTCGACCAATATCCGCGTCCTTACCTGGAATATCCACAAGCAGGGCGACGCCGGCTGGGAGCGCGATCTCGCCCGTTTTTCGGAAGCGAACGACCTCGTCCTTCTGCAGGAGGTCGACCTTCAGCGCAAGCTGCGGGACGTGGTCGAAGGCGCACGCTTGCAATGGATCATGGCAAGCTCGTTCATGTTCGTGGACGACGACATCGGCGTCCTGACCGCGGCCCGGGTCGCACCGCTGCGCAGTTGCACTCAGCGCGCGATCGAGCCGCTGATCCGTCTCCCCAAGTCCGCCGTCATCGCCTGGTTTCGGCTCGCGGACCGGCCGCAAACGCTCGCCGTGGCCAACATCCACGCCATCAATTTTTCGCTGTCGCTCGAGGCATACCACGCGCAGCTCGATGCGATCGGCGAGGTTCTCGCCGAGCATCGCGGGCCGATCATTTTCGGCGGCGATTTCAACACCTGGAGCGAAGGTAGAATGCAGGCAGTGCGCGAGACCACGGAGCGGCTCGGCCTGGTCGAGATAGTGCCGGCCGCAGACAAGCGAGCGTTATTTTTTGGAAAGCCATTGGATCACGTTTTCATTCGCGGCCTGGAACTGATCGAATCGTCGGCGACTGCGGTGACGTCGTCGGATCACAATCCGATAGCTGCCGCGCTCCGCGCGGCCGGACCATAGGCAGATCCATGCAGCAATTGAACCGACCGACGATCGCCCGCACGAAACGAAAGCGCTGGCCCTTGGTCGTGGTCTCGGTGCTTTGCACGCTCGCCGTGGCGCTGATTGCGGTCAATTTCTCCACGGGCGAAAAGCAGATCAAGGAGCGCATATCGCACACCTACGCGATATCCGACCCGCAATTCCAGCGCTCGATGAGCGCTCTGCTCGGCCCGCCGCTTGTCGACGGCAATCGCGTCGATACGCTGCTCAACGGCAGGCAGATTTTTCCCGCGATGCTCGATGCCATCCGCGGCGCGAAGAAATCGGTCACATTCGAGACCTACATCTACTGGTCCGGCAAAGTCGGTAAGCGATTCGCCGACGCGCTCGCCGCAAAAGCGCGCCAGGGCGTTCACGTGCACGTGCTCCTCGACTGGGTAGGGAGCAACCGCATCGACACCAGTTTTCTCGACACCATGAGCGAGGCCGGCGTCGAGATAGAAAAATACCACCCGCCGCGCTGGTATACGCTCGACAAGCTCAACAATCGCACACACCGGAAGCTGCTCGTGGTCGATGGACGCGTCGGTTTCACCGGCGGCGTCGGCATCGCGGACGAGTGGGACGGCAACGCGGAGGATATCGATCATTGGCGCGACACCCATTTTCGCATCGAGGGGCCAACGGTGTTGCAGATGCAGGCGGCGTTCGTCGACAACTGGGTGAAAGTCACGGGCACCGTGCTCGATGGATCCGACTATTTTCCCGAAATTGCCTCCACCGGCAGCGAGCTTGCGCAGGTTTTCAAGAGCTCGCGCGAGGGCGGGTCCGAGAGCATGCACCTCATGTACCTGCTATCGAGCGTCGCGGCGACGCGAAGCATCGATCTGTCGATGGCGTATTTCGTCCCCGACGATCTGACCGAAAACGCGCTCATCGAAGCGCTCAAGCGCGAAGTGAAAATCCGCATGATCCTGCCGGGTCCGATTACCGATACCGAGGTCCTGCGCAAAGCGTCGCACGAGAAATGGGGCCGCCTGCTTCAGGCGGGCGCGGAAATCTACGAATATCAGCCGACGATGTTCCACTGCAAGGTGCTCGTGGTCGACGGCATCTGGTCGTCGGTGGGATCGACGAATTTCGACAACCGGTCGTTCCGGCTCAACGACGAGGCCAATCTCAACGTATACAGCCGCGAGTTCGCGGAGCGCCAGATCGCGGTGTTCAACGACGATCTGAAACGATCGCGGCGCATCAGCTACGCGGAGTGGCAGAGGCGTCCCTGGCGGGAGAAGATAACCGAGCGCTTCGAGGCGCTGATCGATTCTCAGCTTTAAAGCTCATCGATCCGCATCGCCACTGGCTTTGCAGGGCGCAATGGTTGCAGTAATGCCATTTTTATGCCACTCTTCATACCATGAAATCGACCATCGACGCTGCCGGCCGAATTGTCGTACCTAAGGCGCTGCGACAGGCATTAGGCCTGAAGCCAGGTCAGCCCCTCGAAATCCGGTCGGGCGACGGATGTCTTGAGATCGCGATCGCGCCGACTCCGATGCAGCTGAAAAAGCGCGGGAAAGGGTTGGTTGCGGTGCCAAATACGAAACTGCCTGCACTCACCGCCGAACAGGTCCGCGACACCTTGGAGCGCGTCAGGCGTTGAAGGCGGCTGACACCAGCCTGATGATTGCTGCCTTCGCGTCCTGGCACGAGAGCCACGAGGCCGCGCGGCGCGCGCTCGACGGCGGGCTGCGCCTGATCGAGCACTGTGCGCTCGAGACCTACTCCGTGCTCACCCGGTTGCCTCCCCCTCACCGGAGTCCAGGCGAAGTTGTTCGCGATTTCCTCGCGGCGCGATTTCCGCAACCGTGGCTGCGGCTAAGCGCACAGGCCTATAAGGGTTACATCCTGGGCTTGTCCGACCACGGTGTGACCGGCGGCGCGGCGTACGACGCTTTGGTGGCGGCGACCGCGGCTGGCTGCGGCGCAGAACTTGTAAGCTGCGACCGGCGTGCGCTCACCATTTACGAGCGTTACGGAGTCCGTACGCAGCTTCTCCCGTAATATCCCTCATTTGCCGTGTCCACATCACCGATTCGGGGACGTGGGGATAATCGCGTGCGCCTCGCGCGGGTCGCGGACGAGTTGCAAGCCGGCGTACGCTCGGCTAAGAGCGGCGTGTGCTTGGCGGAAGCCGCGTGGACCGGGCGCGGATCCCATGTTCACCAGAGATGCGGCACAGCTTGCCGACCTGGCAGTGAAGCACACATTGCCATGCATCTATCAGTTCAGCGAATTCGTGGCAGCCGGTGGACTCATGTCCTACGGACCCCATCATCTCGACATGGCTACTCGAGCCGCCCTTTATATGGATAAGATTTTCCATGGCGCCAACCCCGGCGAGTTGCCTGTGCAGCAGCCGACGAAATTCGAACTGGCGCTCAACCTCAGGACCGCCAAGGCGCTTGGACTGACGTTGCCTCAGTCGCTGCGACTTCGCGCGGACGAGGTGATCCAATAAATGCCGACGCAGGCCGACACAACCAGCGCAACCGATTCGTCCTCAGGCGGTGTGCGTCTTGATGCGGAGCGCCGTGGCCGCGCGGGCGAGCGCCTTATCCTTCGTCGCAAGCGGCAAACCCAGGCGCATGGCGAGCTCCAGATAGGCCGCGTCATAGGTCGTGAGGCGCCGCTCGCGCGCGAGTGGCAGCACATCGCGGAAGGCGCGCCCTGGCAAGTCGGGATCGACGCGGATGTCGAGCTCGCCGAGGATATCCAGGAATTCGGTGGTTCGCGCCCGGGTGATGCGCCGGTGTTTCTCGGCGCCAAGCAGAATGTTTCCGATCTCCAGGGCCCAGAGCGCCGGGACATGTCCCGGCGCGGTGCGCAGTCGATCGAGAAGCGCCCATGCCGCCGGTGTGCTTTCGTCATCGAAGCACCACGCAACCGCCACCGAGGCATCGAGGACGAAGCCAGTCACCGCCTGCCCTGGTCGCGAAACTTCTTCCAAGACAGCCGTGCCAGCCTCTGGCCCTTGGCGAACGCCTTGGCCCGCGCGATCGGATCGCCGGCCCCGGTACGACGAGAGGCGCCAGCAGGAACGAGTCGCGCGACGGCGACGCCCCGCCGTGTGATCACGATCTCAACGCCACGGGCGACTTCGTCGAGCAGTGCGCTCAGGTGTGTCTTGGCCTCGAACGTCCCAATCTCCTTCATGACTATTCCTCTAACTAGACAGATGACTAGTCTATCACATGGGCCCGCGCGACGGTACCTTGCTTGGCGATTTCGCCGTCGCCTGCTGCTGCTGCGCGCGGACGAGGTAATACAGTGATAAACCGACGAGCGTTCATCTCTCGCAGCCTTGCGCTGTGGGTTGGCGCGCCGCTCGTTGCATCGGCGCAGCATGCGCGCACCGCGAGGATCGGATGGCTCACGATCGAGCCGGTCGCGGACAGGCTGGATGCGTTCCGGCAGGGTTTGAGGGAGCTCGGATACGTGGAGGGCCGGAACCTCGTCATCGACGAGCGGTATGCTCGCGGCCGGGCCGAGCGCTTCGCGAGTCTCGCCGCAGAACTGGTGAAGCTCAATCTCGACGTGCTTGTCACCATCGGTAGCGCCGCGACGCGTGCTGCGCAGCACGCGACCGCGACGCTTCCCATCGTCTTCGTCGTAGGCGATCCCGTCGCGGTAGGATTGGTCTCGAGTCTTGCGCATCCGGGCGGGAACCTCACGGGATTGGCTATCATCGCCGGTGAGCTGAATGGCAAACGCGTCGAGCTCCTCAAAGAAGCGGTGCCGCGGATGACGCGTCTGGCTACGCTGAGGGATGTGGCCGCGGCGGCATCGTCGAGTGCGACAGCCTGGCAGGCAATCGAAGGTGCCGCGAGGAAAAGAGCCATCCGCTTGATGCCGCCGCTGGACGTGCAAAGTCCTGACGAACTCGACGCCGCGTTTGCCGCAGCAGCCAAGGAGCACGTCGACGGCATTCTCGTCGGGTCGACGCCGTTGTTCGGCGCATGGCGGCAGCCGATCGTGGCGTTGGCTGCAAAGTACCGCATGGCGGTCATCTACGAAGGCCGTGCATTCGTCGAAGCCGGCGGCCTCATGTCTTACGGACCTAATATCGCCGACATTTTCCGCCGCGCCGCGATCTACATCGACAAGATCCTCCTGGGCGCCAAGCCTGCGGAACTGCCCGTCGAGCGGCCGACTAAAATCGAGCTTGTCATCAATCTCAAGACCGCGAAGGCGCTCGGGTTGACGATCCCGCAATCGCTGCTGCTGCGCGCGGACGAGGTGATTCAGTGATGGACCGGCGGGCGTTCATCGGTAGCGTCGCCGTAAGTGTATTGACGGCCCCGCTTGCCGCGCGTGCGCAGAGCGAGGGGAAGGTTCACCGCATGGGTTATCTGAGCTTGCGGACGGGTCCAGGCCCGCTGGACGAGGCTTTTCTCCTGGGCTTACGCGCGCTGGGCTACGTCGAAGGCCGCAACTTGGTGATCGAGTACCGGTGGGCTGCCGAAAAGGAGGACCGGCTGCCCGCCCTGGCGGCAGAGTTGGTCAAGCTCAACGTGGAGCTCATCGTCACTTCGTCCACCCCCGCGATCAGTGGCGCCACGCGAGCCACCAGCACAATTCCCATCGTAATGCAGACCGCGGCCGACCCGGTCGGAAGCGGCTTCATCGCAAGTCTCGGCCACCCGGGCGGCAACGTCACAGGGATGACGCTTCTATCGACCGAGCTGGCCGGGAAGCGATTGCAACTGATGCGCCAGCTCCTGCCTACGTCGACACGGATGGGGCTGCTCGCCCTGGACAACGCATTCGCCACGCCGCTTTTGCTCACCGCAATGCGAGACGCTGCCCGGCAAATGGATATCGAACTGGTGGTCCAACTCGTGACCAAGGCGGAAGATCTGCCGGCGGCGTTCGCGGAGTTCCAGAGAGCGGGCGCCCAGGGGCTCATCGTGCAGTTCAGTCCGTTCGCCAGCGATCAGCGAACGAGAATCGTCGAGCTGGCGGCGAAGCATCGCTTGGCGGCGATGTATGAAACCCGGTTCTTTGTGGACGCTGGCGGACTCGTTGCTTACGGACCGGATGCGGTGGAGATGTTTCGCCACGCCGCAATATTCGTGGACAAGATTTTCAAGGGCGCGAAGCCCGGCGATCTGCCTATCGAGCAGCCGACGAAGTTCGAATTCGTCATTAACCTCAAAACCGCGAAGGCGCTCGGCCTGACGATCCCGCAATCGCTGCTGCTGCGCGCGGACGAGGTGATTCAATGATGGACCGGCGCGCATTCGTAGGCGCTTTCGCGGGCAGAGGTCGTGGTAAAATGATTTGTTGAATTCACTTTACGGTCGAACGATGCCTGCCACGGTCACTTTGAGCAGCAAGAACCAAATCGTCATCCCCCAGGAAGCGCGCAAGAAGCTCGGCGTCGGCCCGGGTACGCGGTTGCTCGTCTTGGTCAAGGATGACCGCATCGTATTCATGCCCGAGCCGCTTCATTTCGTGAAGCGCTTCTCCGGACGCCATAAGGGGCTCTGGGGTAAAGGCTACCTCGAGCACGAGAGACGCGCTTGGCGGCGCTAGCGCGGGCGCTCGCTGGGCATCGCCTGATCGCCCTCGACACCCCCGTCTGGATCTATCATTTCGAAGGGTCAGCCGCCTACGGCAAGGCAGCCGACGGGGTCCTCGAAGCCGTCATGCTGGCGCGTACGGGAGCGGTTGCTTCGGAATTGGTGCTTCTCGAACTGCTCGTTGCGCCGCTCAGGAAGGGTTCGCAGGATGCCGCCGATGAAATAGAACTCGCGCTATTGCATTTTCCCAATCTGCAGCTTGTGCCGGTAACGCGTGCCGTGCGCATGCGCGCGTCCGAAATTCGGGCACGGTACGGGTTGCGCACACCCGATGCGATCATGATTGCAACTGCCATCGAATCCGGCGCGACGCTCGCAGTCACCAATGATGGGGCGTGGCGAAAGGTACATGAGATCGATGTATTGCTATTATCGGAGGTCAAAGTCTAGCGGCGCCAGTGCAATGCCAGCTGATAAAGTACCGCATCATGTCTGACCACGAAATCTCGGCCAGCGCCTTCGCCGATCGAGCGATCGAGGGCCAAGTCATCCCTGGATCGACAGCCGGCGCGCCGGTCGCCGAAGGAGCGGAGACGGGCCCGCGCCGGCGGTATCGCGGCCGTCTGTTCCGCAAGTACCTGTTGCTCATCCTGTCTCTGGTGACCATCGCGCTGCTGGCCTCCGGCGCGATCAGCGTCTACTTTTCGTACCAGGAAAACAAGTCCGCTCTTGCCAGCTTGCAACACGAGAAGGCGCTGGCGGCGGCATCACGGATCGAGCAGTACATCGAGCAAATCGTCAAGCAGCTCGCTTATGCGGCGCTGCCACAGCTCGACGCGAGCGACATCGAGCTGCGCCGTATCGAGTTCCTCAAGCTCCTGCGCCAGGCGCCGGAGGTTACCGACATCGCGCAGGTCGACTCTGCCGGCCGCGAGCAGATCGCCGTCTCGCGGCTCGGCATGGATAACATCAACTCGGGCAAGGACCGATCACAGGAGCCGGCGGTTCGCAATGCCAAACGAGGACAGCCATGGTTCGGGCCGGTCTATTTCAAGAAGGAAACCGAGCCTTACATGACGATCGCCATCCGTTCCGGTAGCGACACGGGCCCGGTGACCATCGCCGATGTAAACCTCAAGTTCATCTGGGACGTCGTCTCGCGCATCAAGATCGGAGAGAAGGGTAAGGCTTACGTTGTCGACGGCAGCGGCTTCCTGGTCGCGGATCCGGACATCGGCCTCGTGCTGCGCAAGACCAATCTGTCGCAGTTGCCGCACGTCAAGGCGGCCGGCGGAAAGCAGGACCCCGCCGAACCGGCGATGGTCTCGTCGGATCTCGCGGGTACGCAGGTCCTGACCTCGGTGGCTCCTATCGAGTCGCTGAAGTGGAACGTCTTCGTCGAACAGCCGGTATCTGAGGTGTACGCGAAGCTGAATGCTTCGATTCTGCGCACGGCCGGATTGCTCATTGCCGGTCTCGTGATCTCGGCGTTTGCCGCGCTCGCGCTTGCCCGCGGGATGGTGCGGCCGATACGCACGCTCGACGAGGGGGCGCGGCGCATCGGAGCCGGCGAGCTCGATCAGAAGATCGAGGTGCGCACCGGAGACGAGCTGGAGGCGCTCGCCGATCAGTTCAACCGCATGACGGGCCGCTTGCGCGAGTCCTATGCGGGGCTGGAGCGGAAAGTCGACGAGCGTACGCAGGAGCTCAAGAGCTCGCTCGACCAGCAGACCGCCATCAGCGAAATCCTGCGGGTGATCTCTGCGTCGCCGACCGACGTGCAGCCTGTTTTGGACGCCGTGGCCGAGCGGGCTGCGCACCTGTGCGAAACGCCGTTCGCGCGCGTATTTCTCATCGATGACGATGTGCTGCGCCCGGCGGCAGAGTATTGGGCCACAGACGCGCAGGCTAAAGTCCCCGTGAGTCCAGTACCACTGCGGCGAACCTCCGTCAGCGGTCGAGCTGTACTTGACCGCGAAAGCATCCATCTCCCCGACGTTGTTCCATTGATGGATACGGAGTACCCGGACGCCCGTCCGAACGTGGAACGGACCGGGCAACGCGCCATGCTGGCGGTACCGCTGATACGCGAAGGCGGCGCGTACGGCGTGATCCTGCTTTACCGCCTCGAGCCTCGGCCGTTCTCACCCGACCAGATTGCCCTGGTGGAGACATTCGCCCGACAGGCCGCCATCGCAATTGACAACGTACGCCTGTTCAACGAGACCAAGGAGGCGTTGGATCAACAGACGGCGATCAGCGAAATCCTGCGCGTGATTTCCAGCTCGCCAGGCGACGTGCGGCCGATGCTCAATGCCGTGGCCGAGCGCGCGCTGAAGCTTTGCGATGCTGCGCAGTCGACAATCGTTCTGCTTGAAGGGGACACACTTCGATTCGCAGCCGGTGTCGACGGCACGTCGACATTGCAGGAAGGCGAACCCATGCCTCTCACGCGCGGCTCAGCCAGCGGTCGCGCCATCATCGATCGCACAGTGATTCACCTGGAGGACCTGGCAGCGGCGCCGGAGGAGGAGTTCCCGGTCGGGCGCGAACTGCAGAGGCGCGTAGGCTCGCATGCGATCCTTTCAGTGCCGCTCATGCGTGAGGACCATGCAATCGGCGCGATAACACTCTGGCGCATGGAAGCTCGGGCGTTCACCGAAAAGCAGATCGCACTGGTGAAGACCTTCGCCGATCAAGGGGCGATCGCAATCGAGAACGTGCGCCTTTTCAACGCGACCAAGGAAGCTCTCGAGCAGCAGACGGCGGTCGCGGAGATCCTGCGCGTGATCTCCGGCTCGCCGACGGATGTGCAACCAGTCCTCGATGCGATCGCCCAGCGCGCAGCACGGCTATGCGACGCCTCGGATGCGTCGATGTACCTAATCGAGGACAACACGCTGAGGCACCTTGCGTCGCAGGGACCGGCAGCGGATCCCGTGACGCTGGTCGAAACGCTACCGATCGACCGTAACTCGATCTCGGGTCGGGCGATCCTCGAGCGCAAGACCATCGAGGTGGATGACATGCTTGCCGAGGGGGCCGAGTATCCCCTCAGCCTCGAGATCGCGCAGCGCTTCGGCCACCGTACGGTCGTCGTGCTGCCGCTGTTTCGCGAGGGGAAACCCTTCGGCACGATCTTGCTGCGTCGCAAGGAGGTGCGACCTTTCGGCGAGCGAGAAATTGCGCTACTGCAAACCTTCGGCGACCAGGCGGCGATCGCGTTGGAAAACGTGCGGCTGTTCAACGAGACCAAGGAGGCGCTCGAGCAGCAACGCGCATCCGCCGAAATCCTCGCCGCGATCAGCAGCTCGATTGCCGACACGGCACCGGTGTTCGAGAAAATCCTTGAAAGTTGCGAGCGCTTGTTCGAGGGCAAGCTCGTGGGAATCAATCTGGTCGGAGACGACGGACTCATTCATATGGGCGCCTATCACGGTCCCCGGCGTGAGGAATTCGAGAGGATATTTCCCACAACGGTCGATGAAAAAAGCGGGTCGGGAGTGGCCATCTCGCGGCGCACGGTACTGCACGTTCCCGATGTCGACGCCTCTGAGGGTGTGCCCGAGAACACGCGCCTCGGCGGCAAGGCCATCGGCGTCAAGTCGGTGGTCTTTGCGCCGATGCTCTGGGAAGGCAAAGGCATTGGCGCGATTTTTGTCGGTCGCGACTATGCCGCCCCGTTCGCAGAAAAGGATATCGCCTTGCTCAGGACCTTCGCCGACCAGGCGGTGATCGCGATCCAGAACGCGCGCCTGCTGCGCGAGATTCAGGAGAAAAGCAAGCAAGTCGAGATCGCCAGCCAACACAAGATGCAGTTCCTCGCCAACATGAGCCACGAATTGCGAACGCCACTCAATGCGATCCTCGGCTATTCGGAGCTGCTGTTCGATGGAACTTACGGTTCGCTGGAGGACCGCGTCAAAGGCGTGCTCGAGCGCGTGCAGCACAACGGCAAGCACCTGCTCGGGCTCATCAACGACGTTCTCGATCTGTCCAAGATGGACGCCGGCCAGCTCAAGCTCACGCTCGACGACTACTCGATGTCCGCGCTCGTGAAATCGACGCTGGGGGGCACCGAATCGCTCGCGAAAGCCAAAGGGCTCGCGCTCGAGTCCTCGATCGCCGACGGCTTGCCGCACGGATGGGGGGATGAGCGGCGCCTGACGCAGGTGCTGCTCAATATCATCGGGAATGCCATCAAATTCACCGACAAGGGAAAGGTCGAGGTCGTCGCAACGGCCGCCGACGGAAAATTCAACGTCGACGTGCGCGATACGGGGCCCGGCATCGCCGAAGCCGACCAGGCGCGCATCTTCGAGGAATTCCAGCAGGTCGACGTGTCAAGCACGCGCAGAAAGGGCGGCACCGGTCTCGGCCTCGCGATCGCCCGCCGCATCATCGAGATGCATGGCGGAACGATTTCGGTCGCCTCGAAGCTTGGCACGGGCTCGACCTTCCGTATCGTCTTGCCGGTACGCGTCCAACAACAGAAGGAAGCAGCATGAGCAAACGCATTCTGGTCATCGAGGATACCGAGGACAACCGGCAGATCCTGCGCGATCTCCTCAGCGCCGCCGGTTACGAAGTCATCGAGGCAACCGACGGTGCAACGGGAGTGACGATGGCGGCCGAGCAGCGTCCCGATCTCATCCTCATGGACATCCAGATTCCTGTGCTCGACGGCTACGAGGCGACGCGTCGGATCAAGGCCGATCCGGCAACCCAGCATATCCCGATCATCGCCGTGACGTCGTACGCGCTGGTCGGAGACGAGGCGAAGACGCGCGAAGCGGGCTGCGACGGCTATGTCGCCAAGCCGTTCAGCCCTCGGCACATGCTCGAGAAAGTACGCGAATTCATCGGCTGATCGGCGGACAAGGAACCATGCACACGCCAGCGCGCATCCTGGTCGTCGACGATACGCCGGAAAACCTCGAGATCATGACCATGCGCCTGCAGCGCCATGGCTACGACATCGTGACTGCCATCGACGGCGAAGACGCTCTGGAGAAGGTGAGAACTCTGCTGCCCGACCTCATCCTTCTGGATATCATGATGCCCAAGCTCGACGGCATTGCGGTGACCAAGCGCCTGAAGGCCGATACTTCGCTGCCGTTCATCCCCATCGTCCTGCTCACCGCCAAGGCCGATTCGAAGGACATGATCGAAGGCCTCGATGCCGGCGGTGACGACTACCTCACCAAGCCAGTCGATCACGGCCCGCTGGTAGCGCGCGTGCGCTCGATGCTGCGAATCAAGGAGCTCCACGACGAGGTCCAGAAAAAGACCGAAGAGCTCGCTTCCTGGAACAATATGCTCGAGGAGCGCGTCGCAGCGCAGGTCGGAGAGATCGAGCGCGTATCCCGCCTCAAGCGCTTCCTGGCGCCTCAGCTCGCTGAAATGATCGTGTCGTCGCGCGACGAAACCATTTTGCAAAGCCACCGACGCGACATCGCTGCGTTGTTCTGCGATCTGCGCGGATTCACCGCATTTGCGGAAACCGCCGAGCCCGAAGAGGTGATGGGCTTGTTGCGCGAGTATCACGAGGCGTTGGGGCCGCTCGTGCACCGTTTCGAGGGAACGCTGGGTCACCTCGCCGGCGACGGGCTGATGGTTTTCTTCAACGATCCCGTTCCCTGCGACGATCCCGCCCAGCGCGCGGTCCGCCTGGCGCTTTGCATGCACGAAGCGGTGGCGAATCTGGCGGAAGGGTGGCGCAGGCGCGGCCGCCAGATCGGCTTCGGTGCGGGCGTCGCGCAGGGCTTCGCCACGCTCGGCCAGATCGGATTCGAAGGCTGCGTTGTCTACAGCGCCATCGGCACCGTCGCAAACATCGCGGCGCGGCTCTCGGCAGAGGCGAAGCCGGGGCAGACGCTGGTGACCGCGCGCGTCGCCGCTGCCGTCGAAGACACGATCGAGACGGAAAGCATGGGCAGCATGGTGCTCAAGGGACTAAGCAGGCCCACCGATGTGTGTAACATCGTTCGGCTCAAACCAGCATAGCGGGCATGGC
>WNGK01007908.1_pt1 | contig 18101 bp, 15 predicted proteins | sample 5400601 | NCBI WGS metagenome assembly WNGK01 (sample SAMN13153376, study PRJNA577476) | soil metagenome | isolation source: 60 cm soil or saprolite under Garry oak tree replicate 1 | place: USA:California | collected 2016-06-15
TGCGTGAGCGGGCGTTGCGTGCACGCATGCCTATGCGCTGAGCAGAATGTTCGATTGTGACTTATACAGACGGTATTCTGCGAAGTTGACCCGACCCGGGGTTGTTGCAGGGGTCAAAGCACGCCGAAGTTGCCTAATCTGGGGTGGCGGACTAGAAACGTCCCTTCCGGCCGATATGCGCAGATTATCTGTTTGGCAGTATGCAGCGTGGGAGCCATGGTGCGGGTCTTCAAAGCGCAGGAACGCGGTCCAGAACACCCCGGCCTCACTGTCGCCGACATCGAAGCCGAGGACCTCGCGCTGCCCGCTCCGCTCGACCCTGCGGGCAAACCCTTGCGGCCCCGGAGAACCCGGGCCAGCCCAAAGGTGCCCGACCCAGAAGATGCAGCGCCCTGCACCACCACGCGCCTCACAAGCGCCCTGGTTATCCAGATCATTCCGCATGATCTTGCGGGTCGCATAACCACGCACTGCGGTTGCCACGGTGAATGCCCGGATCTGCCGCGACGGGTGCTGGCCGGGTCGGCCCTGCGTGCTGACGGGGCCCTCTACGCGGGGCTGATGGATCCCAGCTGCCAGCAAGATCCGCATCTTCGGCCCCGTCCCGCGCTGCGCGCCGCGCAGCCCCCAGCTTCGCCGCGATCGCGTGCGCGCGCTTTGCCAGCCGAACGGCTGCGGTCCCGCACCAGCGTCCGCCTCGCACCGCCGGCGGCCTGGATCCGGCGGACCGCCTTTGCCAGCAGCCCCGAGTCCGTCGAGCAGGCGACGTTGGCGGGGACAATCGTGGTATCCGCCCGCAGCCGGGAGGTGCGCAGCAGTTTGGGCTCCCAGAAATCTCGTTAGTGCCGCTAATGTTCGGGCAACCGGGACTGTCAGGAAGATCGTGTGTGAGGCGGTGATCCGTAAGGCTGGGACGGTTGCCCCAACCGGAAAGGATCACCGATGACGCAGATCGAGGACCGGGCCGGGAGCCGGGCCGCCGCGCAGGAGGCCGGAACCTGGAGGTCCGGGTCGCCCGTGAGCTACTGGAACGGGCGAAGGCCGATGGCGTGAACCTGGTCGGGCCGGGTGCATAGTCAGTGCGAGCAGCGCTGGCCGATGCGGCGGTCGGCGAGTGGTGATCCGGCTGGAAGCGGTTCTTGCGCGGTCAGCCGGATTGTCCGGCTATGACGTTCGCTGAGCAGGTCACGGCAACCCAGTTTGTACACAGTTCAGATACTCTTGTTCCGCTCTTGCTACTACCGATCATGCTGTGATCTGCGCGGCGGCAGTTGCTACCCAGGTGTCTCCGCCATCCAAACGAGCCACCAAAGCCCTCACCGAACACAGAACGCCAGCAGGATCTATCTGGCAATCGTCTAGGCGGAGCGCATCGGCTGGGCTAACATCAACGCGTGACTGAGCTCACCGAAGCATGGGATCAGCTCGGAGAACTATGGCAGCTAGCCTTCGCGCAGGCGTGGGCTGCGTACCAGGACGGTTGTTGTCCGGTCGGTGCCCTGCTCCTTGATCCAGCGGGTGCCGTTGTCGCGCAGGCCCGAAACCGCGTCAGAGCATCGCATACACGATCGCGCGAACTGGCCGACACAAAGATTGCTCATGCCGCGCTGAATGCATTAGTGCAGATTCCGACAGCGACCGAGCATATCCCAACTTCCCTTTATCTGACCTTTGAACCCTGTCAGATGTGTCTCGGCGCTACTGTGCTATATCGAATCCAGCACGTCCATTTCGGTTCCGCCGACTTCTTCGCAGGAGCGACCGCACTCACAAAGGAACCACCCGCAATAGCCGAACTAGGGCCCCGCATACATGGACCTCTTAACAATTCCGTCTGCGACCTCTTCCTGCATCTATATATTGCCTATCACGCATGGCAAAGTCCCGCTGGGCCAATAGCTCAGGCATACGCTCTTAGGGAACCTGCTGTTTATAGTCGAGCGAACAGCCTTGCCGAACTATTGGAACCCTTTAGAATTTCCGCGCAAACGCCTCTAATATCTGCCCTTCACGGCGTATCACTCGATATCCTAGAATATTCATGATCAAAATCGCCATTGGAGCCGTTGACGCTATTGCCGCCCGGACTTTAGAGCCATTTACTTCTTGTAGCGGCCTATGGCTTTCTAGCTTTGAGATTGCCAGCTCGCTTGGTATTGCTGACGACGATCAACTTGGCATCGAAGATTTGTCCGCGCGAGTCCGTGCAATTACTCGTGTATCCACAAAGCCACTCTTCATCGATGCATCCAACAGTCACCGCTTCGGCCACACCAGATTGCTTGAACTCGCAGCTAGTATCGACAGGCGGGTAACACTTGTCATCGACGACACTAGATACCCGCGAGTAAATTCATTCAGTAAGCACGCTAACTCGATCCTGAACCCATCAGAGATGGCGACACGGCTACTTCCTTTCCTATACGAACTTCGCCACTTCCCCTTAATTGAGGTATGCATTCGAACCGAGCACTATGTTGTATATCATGACTTGCCGGCTACCATCAAGCATCTTCAAGAGATTATTTGGCGACTGCAGCACCGTACAGATCAGATTCTCGTGCATGGTTACGACATCATCAATAACGGTATAGATCCGCTGCATGAAGGACTTCCGAATCAGAGATTCGTTACCCTCGCCACCCTATCACCCGGCGCCTTTATCAGAGACTTTATTCATACATCAATTAGCGTACTCATAATTCCTAGCATACTTACTATTCAACGCTTCATAGCTGGACAACGCTTGGTTGATGAGATATTACGAAGTGAGGTTACGATCGACGGTCCATATAAGCCGTTCACATATCTCATCAAGGATATGCAACTTGGTGGCGGCTCCGAGCATATATGAGCCATTATCCGGTGTCGGAATTGATCAAGACGCTTCACGGAGTTCACCAGGTAGAGTACTGGGTGGGCGTGCCAGATACTCGCTTGAAACCGCTGCTAGATGGCATTTCGGGGCTTGTTGAGATTGAATATGCGCCCCGGGAGGATCTGGCCGTCGCAGCGGCATTTGGAGCTTCACTGGCAGGATTCCGGGCATGCGTATTCATGAAGGATGCCGGCCTGGGTCACTGCCTCGATGCCCTGCTAACTACCTTCCGTCTGGCTGGCCTTCCGCTGACATTAGTCGTTAGCACTGCCGAGCCGACGACAAAAATGCCCTTACATCATCAAACATGGCATGATGTTCTCATCAAGATACTAGAAGCGCTTGCGATTCCGGCTCGAACTATAAGTGATACAGCCCGAAATGACCTCTCCATCTTCGTCGGCAGATCCATTGCTAGAGACGAGATACACGCAATTTTGATAGACATTCGGTTAACATGACGAGTCAGCAGTCGCCGGAGTTTGAATCCGAACGCGATAGGATTATCAATATTATCCTCAATGTTGCCCGATCTATCGACGCGTTGGTGATTGTAGGGAATGGTGACCTTTCACGGCGAATTGCAGCATTTAACGATGGAGTATCGACTCTCCTGCTTGAGGGTGCAATGGGAATGGCCGCTGCCGTGGCAGTGGGATATTCGCGCTATTGTCGTCGTCCGCTGATCGTCATTGAGGGAGATGGCAACAGAGTTCTTGGAGCTCCATCAGCTGAGTGGCTCCAGACACAATCTTGTCACGCATGCCATGTTGTATTCGTAAATGGAATATTTGCATCTTCGGGTGGTCAAAGGGTTCCAGTAGACTTGGCTTCCAGAGATGCTGGAGCCTTGCATTTTCACGGCTCCAGTGAAAAGCTCTCGGACGCAATTGATGAATGGGTAACACAAGGCGGTACAAGACGTCTACTAATTTATGAGAATAGTTCACACCTGGAACTCAGAACTCGGCCTACTGGCTCGCTGAGGGGCGTGACCGCACGTACCAAACAGGAATCAGTGCGGTGGCTGAAGCTCTGAGATCATATTGCGGGCTTGCTCAAGATACCTTACAAACTGAGCATAGTCCCGATTAAAAGACATCGTAGATCTCTCTGGTAGATCGCGTACGACTATTGCCTCCGAAACCTCACGGGCTGCAATGTTGTTTATTTGCTCGCCCACCCTTGCGACGAAAAAATAACCCATAGGTGTCTTGGCGAGCTGAATAGGCAGGCCGACCTTATAGCCTGTCTCCTCTTCGAACTCTCGCGCGGCGCCTGTAGCAAGGTCCTCGTTTGGCTCAATGAAGCCGGTCGGCCACTCAAGGCCGCGCTTACGATTCCTTACTAGCACAGTCTGCCCGTTATCTGTGAGTCCGATCAGAGTAACAAAAAAGCGAGAAGATTTCCAATAATGCTCAAAATGAGACCTGAATGCAGAGATTACTGCCAGCGATTCACTACCTATGGGTTTTACTATTATAAGCGGCGAGCTAGATATCGGTTTCGATAGCAGGAAGCTGATATAAAGAACGCCGTCAATAATATAGAAGTACGCCGTCGGCATATGGCTATAGAATCTAACGTCAAAGCGCTCGCGCGTTGGGTCCTCGATTGTGACCTGTGCGCTATATTCTCGAACTGTGTCAAAATCTTGCTCGTAGACAGGCTGGAACTCTGTCCCGCGACGCATGTCCATCATTGCAGCTCGAGCGTCAACAAAATGGCTTGCTGAAAAATGATTCAGCATTAGCAAGCGAAAGACGGTCTTATCTGCCGGATTCTTGATTTTTTCCAAGATGGTGTTATGTAGCTGTGGTTGAAAGAAATTGCGTCCGGAGACGACCATGGCAAGTACTTCGTCTTGAGCTTGGGTAACAAGTTCGCTCTTAGACGGAGCCGCAGAAACGGCACGATATAGCGTACACGCCTCGGTGTTTTGCCGTTGAACTTCTACGGTGGGCGCGACAGTGAGTTGTTGCGTCATAGAAGTCGATTCGTCGCTCGGTGACCGTTCTGGTGCCAAGGAGCCACTAGTAGAAGCATGCTGGTTCATATCTAGCTGTCTCTCGCGAGCGACTGTGTAAAATACCTGCGCCGCGACTAGCATACAACCAACCGCCAGAGTGATGCCGAGTCCCATCAGAAGATTGGCAGCGTTTCCAGTTGCCAGAAATGCTGCTACGATCAAACTGAGGGAAGTGGCGCCTAGAGCGACCATGGCGAGCAGGGTTAGCCAGTCGGCGCGACGCATTAAGAAACCGCCTGCTGAGCGAGACTCATCTCCTTGCCCCCTCCTGATGGCTCCGACAGCAGGTCAGACCATCTGGGGGGTAAGCTACCACCCCCCTTGTTTGGCGATCGGTGGGGTAATGGTAAGAGAATTGTTACCTTGAGGCTTATTCACGATCATGATCATCAAGTGTCCCACGCTGCTTTGCCGCTGGTCAGAGCTTGATCAACTTGCAGCTGATGATCTTGTGAATAACCCTCCTTGTAGCGTACTGTCGACGGCGAACAGTGATCTCTAGCGCGGCTAGGTGATCTTGAGATGTGGCTGATGCGCGAAGCCCGGTTGTGCTGGTGGCCGCCGCTGGTCAACGTTTTCAGCCCGGATGTGGCGTCACAGGGCTAGGACCAGCTGGTGGCCACGATATATAGCGAGTCGGCGTTCCGTCGCAGGAAGGTGGCCAGCGGCCCAGGACCGCCAGGGCATCTCCGCGAGCCGGGCAGGACGCTCGCCAACGGTGACGTGCTCCGGATCGACGCCATCCGCGGCGACGGGAGCATTACTGTTCGTCGGGCGATCGACCGGGACCCGGCGACCGGGCAGCGGCGCTGGACGCAGCAGGCGTTCGCTTACCGCGGCTACAGCATGGCGGATCTCGGCTACGCCGTCACCGGGCATGCAGCCCAGGGCAGGACCGTCACCATCGCCATCCCGCTGGTGACCGGCGCGGAGACGCGGCAGTGGCTGTACTCGGCCATGACCCGCGGCGGGCTGGTCAACATCGCGCACGTGTTCACCGGGCCGGCCAGACTTCCCGACCCCGGACCCGGCACCCGCCCGGCGCCCGAGCTGGCCCGGCACGAACGCCTGCAGCGCGAGCGGGACGGCCTGCCCTCCGAGCCCAGCGGAGCCCGCACACCGGCCGGACCCACGTGAGCCCGCGGCTGTGCTGGCTGACGTCCTGGAGCGGGACGGCAGCCAGATATCCGCGCTGGAAACCCAGCGGCAGAACCTCGCCAACGCCGATCATCTGGCCGTCCTCAACGCCCAGTGGCAAGACCAGGCAGCACGCCTGCACGCCGAGCGCTACCGGCAGGTCATACGAGCCGCGCTGCCGCCGGGATATGAGTCGGAGAAACTCGACTCCCCCCAGGCCACGTGGCTGTGGCGGACGATGCGCGCTGCCGAGGCAGTCGGCCTGGACGTCGCCTCGGTCGCCGTACGCGCGATCCGCGGCCGGTCCCTGACCGGCGCCAGGGACATGGCCGGCGTCATCGACGCCCGCATCCGCCGCGAGACCGGGCCGATAGCGCCCCGGACGCCGCGGCCATGGTCCGAACAGGTCCCGGCAATCGGTGACCCGGACCTGCAGCGCTACCTGAGCGAGCTGGCCCGGGCGATGGACGAACGGAAAGCCCGCATCGGCGAATTCGCAGCCGAGCACGCCCCGCCGTGGGTAGTGCACGCACTCGGGCCGGTGCCCGACGAGCCGCTGGCCCGCCTCGACTGGCAGCAGCGCGCATGGGCGCCTACCGGGAGCTTTACGGCTGGAGTCACGACACCGAGCCTGTAGGCCCCGAGCCCGCCGGTGACTCCCCGGAAAAGCGAGCCGCCTGGCACGCCGCATCCGGAGCGATGAACCGCACCAATGAAGCGGGCCTGCGCGCCCTGCCCGACGGCTCGCTGTGGCACATACGCGACACCTACCAGACCGAGACCGAATGGGCTCCCCCGCACGTCGGCGCCGAACTCCGGCAAGTCCGCATCGCCACCACGACCAGGCGCAAGCTGCCGCCCGCGCGGACGCCTCGGCGGCAGCGGCCAGGAAACAGGGCGACCATGACCGCGCGGGACGCCACGAGATGCTGGCCCGCTCCGCCCGCACGGCGGAGCAGTTCTACCGGCAGCGCCAGGAGATCGACGCCGCTCTGATGGAAGACCGCCAGGAATGGGCCCGCCTCACCGAAGGCTCCCGGCACCTGGCCATCGCAGCCGACAGCGAACTGCGCCGCCGCCACCCTGACCAGCTCCTGCCGCCGCTGCGCTCCGCCGAACCGCAGCCACCACAAGATGAACTTTCCCCGGTGCCCGCAGACTGCGCCGAGACGGCCGAGTGGATCACCAGGACAGCCGAACAGCGAACGGCGTTCCGGGCACGCGCCGATGAACGACGCGGCGTCAAGGTGCCAAGCGAGAATCCCGACTATGAACCCGAGGGCGAAGCCTGGCCATCGTGGCCGGGCCATGATCGCGAGGCAATCCTGCAGCCGCCCAAGCCCGATCTGCGGCCCTCCCCAAGAGTGATCGAGCGCGCCGCCGACCGCGAGGCCGCCCAGTAACGACAGCACCGGGGCGCATACTCGAAACCAGCCAGACGAGAAAGCAAGGTGAGCACATGGCGGACCCCGTGACCGGCTTGGTGCCGCCCGGACGCGCACAGATCACCCAATGCCCCGAGTGCAAAGGCACGCCGGGCCTCGACTGCCCCGAGTGCGACGGAACCGGCAAGATCCTCTACCGGGCATGCCCACGCTGCGGCGACATCGCCTGGGACTACATCAACGACCGCCGCGAGATGGCCTGCCGCATCAGCTGCGGCTACCGATGGACCGCCAATGACCCCGGCTGGCTGATCCAGCGACTTCCCGAAACCCAGGTGGTGGCGGAGCCGCACGCAACGGCGGAACGCAACTGCTGAGCGTCGCTACGACCGCTATCGAGACCTCCGTCGCGACCCCGCCGCCGAGCGGACCATGATCATCAAATGGCGGAAGGTGGGAAGCGGAACGGGTCATGGTTCGGGGGCGGCCGGACAGCTGGTCAAGATCAGGAAGAACTGGATCAAACGGGCTAGAGGATGCGGACATGCAGCCGGGGCCGGAGGATATCGGTAAGGCGGGAAGGAACCGTCTAATGCTGGCCGCGCCGCGGCGAGCATGCTTAACTGTGCGCCTTGAGCGCCTCCTCATTGGAGTCCTACAACCTGGGGGACAATCAAACTGCCCGGCCAGGACGATGTTCCGAGCGGCGCGTCGCGTTCCGGACCGAGGCCGCGTGGTGCCGCCTGTGCGTGAGTAGCGTGAGGTGGATCGAAGCAGCCGTGCGCAGGCGCTTGAAGAGAAATCGGTGCCCTGCCGTTATCTAGTGAGAGAGTCTGCAACATGGACAGCCTGTTTGAGCTAGTCAGGCCGCGAGACGACGTGTTGTCTGGCGATCTGACTGAGGCGAAGTTCGCGGCAAGCCTTGAGGAAGTAACCGCTGGCACAGCACCAGAAACGTACGGCGATGCGGGAACCTTCTTCGCCGGGACTTATCCGTCGGGCGGCCTGCGGACGCTGCTGAACGAGGCTCTTGGGCGGCTGGGTGGCGGCAAGCCGGACGGCGCTAGTGTCATCCGCCTTGAGACAAACCTCGGCGGCGGTAAGACACACAACCTGATCGCGTTGTACCACGCTGCAGAAGGAAAGTTGCCAGCGGACCTGGCCGGGGAATTCATGGACCCTGGCCTGGTACCAGGCAATCCGATCGACCGCATCGGAGTGTTCGTCGGCACCACCTCCGGGGCGACGAGCTTCCCCCCCGTGGCGGGAGTCACGCCCCGAACCCTTTGGGGTTATCTGGCATTGCAGGTTGGCGGAGCTGACGGCTACGAGCTTGTCCGCGCTGATGACGAAGCGCTGACCGCCCCGGGTTCAGACGCGCTCAAAAGATGGCTCGGCGACCGCCCTGCCCTGGTGCTCGTCGACGAGATCGCCCGCTACTACCAGGTTGCCCGGGGCGTGCGGGTCGGGGACACAACACTTGCCGGACAGACCACTGCCTTCCTCATGGCACTCATGGAGGCAGTCGACGCGCTAGATCAGGCGGTGCTGGTCATCACCACGACCGGGCTGACGGACGCCTTCGGTGATGACACCGCGGAGGTACTTGAGGCCATCGGCCAGGCGCGTTCCTTGATGGCACGCAAGGAACTCGTGTTGCGGCCCAGCGAGGAAGCGGACCTGCCCAAGATCTTGACCCGACGTCTTTTCCAGCCCCTGCAGTCAGGTGCCGCAGCACCTGTCGGTTCAGCGTACGCCGAGGCCGCCGACTCGGCATTCAGCGTCGGATTGGACTTGCCGGAGGGCACGACAGGAGCGGGCTGGGCCACCGAGATTACCCGCACATACCCATTTCATCCCGCACTCATCCGGGTGCTGGACAAGCGGCTCTCAACGATTCCGAACTTCCAGCGCACCCGTGGCGCGTTGCGGTTGCTGGCCCGCGCGGTCCGGCGGCTCTGGGACGAGAGCCCCGGGGGTGTGCAGCTCATCCATCTGCATCACCTTGACCTGCGCGATCGGATCATCGCCGAGGAGCTGTCGAGCCGCCTCGAGCGGCCGCAGTATGAGCCGGTCATCCGCACGGATGTGGCGTCGCAGCCCGGGGGCGAGCCGTCCCACGCCGAGCGGGTCGATGAGCACATGGGCACCGGATTGGCGCAGCGACTCGCCAGCACTGTCTACCTCTATTCGCTTACTCGAGACGTACCCGGTGTTCCTGCGGCGGAGTTGTTTGGTGCGGTGCTTTCCCCAGGTGACGACCCGAACCTGCTGCAGAAGGCCCTTGATGGGCTAGAGAGCACCTGCTGGTACCTTCACGCTGATGTCCGCGGATACCGGTTCTCGACCGAAGCCAGCCTCGTCAAGCTGATACAGGAGGCAGAGAGGGAAATCAGTGTCCCGAAGGCGCGCGCGCGAGCGACCAAGATCCTCTCCGAGCAGTTCCGGGATGGTGTCCTGAAGGTTCGCCGCGCATGGGAGGACGCCAAGGTCCCTGACAACGCAGACGACGCGTGGCTGGTGCTCCTGCACTGGGATGACTTTGACGACGCCCGCGGAGCCGACCCCCACGCCCTGGTACCGGACAAGATGCGGCAACTCTGGGAGAAGACGCCATCTGGCGGAGTGCGCGAGTACCGAAACCGGCTTGTCATTCTGGCACCCACCGCCGGGACGCACGATGCTATGGTCCGCTCGGTGCGTAGCCTCCTTGCCTTGGAGCAACTGTCGAACAATGCCGAAACTCTGGCTGCTCTCAGTGCCGAGAAGCGATCGGAGCTCAAAGAGAAGGCCAAGGAGCACGGGCTTCTTGCCCGGGTGGCAGTTTGTAACCATGTCAACTTGCTTTATGTGCCTGGAGCCGACGGCCTGGACGCGATCGAACTTGACGTGGTCACCCAGGCGTCGGTACAGCCAAACCAGACCGATGCAATCCTGGAACGGCTCGCTACCATGGACAAAACGCTTGCTGCAGGCGATAAGCCTCTCGATCCGAGTTATATAAAGATCAAGCTCGGTGTCCTACTGAATAGCAGCCAACCCACCCTAGAGCTGCTCCGCGCATTCGCACGCCGGACTGACTTGAAGATCGTGCTCGACCGTGCCCAGGTAGTCGCGCTCGTCGGCGCAGGCGTCCGCAACGGCGTGTGGGAGTACCAGGATCCTGAGCGCGGGGATGACGGCTGGGCCACCAAGGTCAGGCCGACAGCACATGTGCGGCTAGCCGAGGACACTTTCCTGCATCCCCCCGGCTCGGCGCCAGCTCCGAAGGAACAGGTCTGTCCATTCTGCGGCGCCAGCCACCCCGGAAGGCCGTGCCCTGGCCCTGGTCCCGGACCGGCACCAGGCAGCCCGGCTTCCGCTGCTGCATCTTTCACCGCCGCAGGTGCCGCGGGCAAAGCATTCACGGACGCCCGCGCCGCCGCAGCGGAGGCCGGGCGTACGACGCTCAGGGAACTAGCAGTAGCCGTCGACCACGTCGGCGCAGGGGCGGGCACCGAGCTTACTCGCCTGCATACTGTCGTGCCATCCAGCGCCCTCGGCGTCTCCCTGACATATGACGTGGACGTCACCGTGGTCTTGTCAAACCCGTCAGACACGGCAGTGGTCCGCTACCATGGCCCGCCAGGCGACTACGCGCCACTGCGAGAAGCGCTTAAGCAGCCAAGCCGTCTTTGACCCACCGCCAGAACTGTCTGGCGAGGCAGTCAACCGAATGGCCCAGGCTGCCAGGGATACCGGTCCGACCAAGTGCACGATCACGCTAGTCACCGAGGGGGATCAATGACACGCGCTGAGAGTTACCTGTGCACCATCAGTCGTGACGACGACGGGCGTATCACGGCTGTCGAGGTCGCAGCCAATGACCTTGACGGCAATCACCGCCACATCCGCGTCAACGGCAACCGCGCGTCCCATGTTGCTGGACCGCTCCAGGAGGTGCTCCGCGGTGCGGGCCTGCACGGTCGGCAGTTGAGTTCCCCGAAACCGCTCGAACTCTCTCCTACTCTCGGAGCCCACGCCGAGCTTCTCCTGCGCGCGGTCAAGCCGCTGCGGCGCGTCGACCGTCTAGCCGCTGTCGCAGAAGGCGTGGCCGAGATGAGCCGCGAGGAAGCCGGCTACTGGCATGCACAGACGCAGCGGCGCCACGGCCTCAAAGCCCTGCGTGTCCTCCTAAACGACGGAATCCGCCGATGACCCGGCCGCTCATCGAACAATGGCTTCCTGCGGCGGCCATCGGTGCGGAGAGCATGCGTGAGCGGGGTGCCTCAAGTGCGCTTCCACCGATCAACTTCCTCCATGTCTGGTGGGCACGCAGACCTCTCACGGCCAGCCGGGCCGCTGTCCTCGCTTCGCTTCTTCCCGCATGGCCGACTGAGTCAGAAGCGAAACAGGACGCTCGCGCGGCAAAGGTATTGACTAGCCTGAAAGCAGAATTCTCCGGCGGCGAACAAGACTACCACGATTGGTATTGCCAAGCTCTTGGCATTCTCGGAGACCCGGTACTCGCTCGAAGCGAGATACGCAAGGCCGTGGCTGCCGGCCGTACGACGCAGGGAAACGCCTATGGTTACAACAGAGCTTTCACTGCGACACCTAATGAGGACACCATCCGTCGTTTTCATCGGCTTGCCGGACTTCGCGCCGAAAAGAACGCTCAGATTACCGTCCTTGATCCGTTTGCAGGAGGCGGCAGCATTCCATTTGAAGCCGCCCGCTATGGCTGTGACACGGTAGCCAGCGAGCTTAATCCGGTGGCCACAGCAATCCTGCAGGCAACACTGGCCCTGCCTGCACAACTAGGCCCCCAGTTCAGGCAAACCATTGCAGTCTGGGGTGCAAAGTGGGCGGACCGTGTCCGCCGTCGCCTGGAACCGTATTTTCCAATCAAACGGCCAGACGAAAAGCCGGCGTACATCTGGGCACATACGGTGCCGTGCCCATCGACGGGACGGCCGACGCCTCTAGCACCAGACTTCTGGCTGGCCCGCGGCAAAGCCGGACGGGATGTTGCCATCGCAATCGACGTGGACCGGGGTGCCGGCACCTACCAGCTTGCCATCGCAGAGGGCCCTGAGGCGAAACGCTGGGGCGACCGCCGTACATATAAGTCTGGCGTCGGAGAGAGCATCTGGACCGGCGAAACTTTCTCGGGAGACTACATCCGTCGGATGGGCACGGCGGGCCGTATTGGCCAGACGCTCCTTGCCCTGTCGATCACTCGACCAGGGGTGTCAGGCCGACGGTTCCGCGCCCCTGCTCCCAACGATTTGGAAGCGGTGGCTGCCGCTGAGTCGGAACTCGAACGTCGCCTCCCCGCCTGGGAGATTGCCGATCTTGTTCCAACGGAGCAAATCGACAGTATCTCCAACTACGACCGTGGCCACCGGATGTATGGCATCTATCGCTGGTGCGAATTCTTCAGCCCTCGCCAGTTGCTGACGAACGTGACCGCGCTTGAGGAGCTGCTGGGAGTCGTTGCCGAAGCCAAGGATTCGCTCGGCACCGAGCCCGCCAACGCGGTCGCTCTTTACCTGGCAATGATGTTGGACAAGATAGTCAACTTTAACGGATTGCAGTCCAGCTGGATTGCTCCGCAGACCAAAATTCGGAGCGTCTTCGACCGCCACAACTTTGCATATAAGTGGTCCTTTGCGGAGCTTGATGGGGCCCACTCGCTCGTGCCATGGGCGGTCGGCCAGATCGAGGACGCGTACGAGGGAATCGCAAAGCTTGCCTATCAGCCGGCCAAGCTGGATGCTCCTGAGCGGCGTGATCGGACTCGTATTATCCTTGGGTCTGCTGCATCCATTCCGCTTCCTGCGAACTCGGTCGATGCGATCATCACTGATCCGCCTTATTACGACAACGTGATGTACGCGGAGTGCTCTGACTATTTCTACGTCTGGCTCAAGCGTTCCCTACGTGGCACGTGGCCCGAGTTCATTGAACTTCCACTGACGGACAAGCAGGCGGAGGCAGTAGCTAATATTGCATTGTTCAAGGACGTGGCTGCGCCTGTAGTACGCGGACACAGGAACGCCAGTAAGGGGAAGACTGCGGTTGAACTTGCGGACGCCCGTTATGAAGAGCTGCTTACTCAAGCGTTCCGGGAGGCATCACGGGTTCTCAAGCCTGACGGCGTGCTCACCGTGATGTTCACCCACAAGCGTGTGGATGCATGGGACACCCTGGGTGCTGCACTGCTCGATGCGGGCTTCTCGATCAACGCGTCGTGGCCAGTACACACAGAGTTCGAGCATTCGCTGCACCAGGCGAAGAAGAACGCGGCCGCTTCGACTATCTTTCTAGCGTGCCGCAAGCGAGCGAACAGCGAACCGACATATTGGGCGGATATCCGCCGTGACGTTAAGCGGGCCGCCGAGAATGCCGCGCATCGATTCGCGGGTCTTGGCATCGCCGGGGTTGACTTGACCATCGCAACTTTCGGTCCAGTGCTGTCGGTGCTTTCGGACCGATGGCCGGTTTACACCGGCGAGCTGGACGCTGACGGCCATCCGGGCGTGCTGCGGCCGGACGCGGCTCTGGACCTGGCCCGTGAACGGGTCGCGGTGCTGAAAAAACGGGGGCTTCTGGCTGGGAAGGATGTCGATTTCGACCGGGTCTCCGACTGGTGGCTGCTGGCCTGGAACGACTTCAGGGCAGCGGAGTTCCCGTTCGATGAGGCACGGAAGCTGTCCATAGCAACTCACCTCGAAGTCGACGAACTCGCGAACCTGCACAGGATCATCAAGCAGGGCAGCGGAACGGTGACCTTGCTCACACCCGCCCAGCGCCGGACCGCTGGCCGCCTCGACCCGGATGCCTCATCATGGCCGACGTGGCTGGATCGGCTGCAGTCGCTAATGCTCGTTTACGACGAGGAGGGACTCGCGGCTGCACGGGCCTGGCTGGCACGCACCGGACTGGCGGATGATCCCAGGTTCATCGACATGGTCCACGCGGCGCTAAACGCGGTACCCCGCGTTAAGGACAAGGACGACTTTGCCAGGCCGGAGGCTCGCATCCTCGACAGCCTTCGGGGTGCGCTGTTCGACCAGATTCCTGCACCAGCAGGCGAGACCGTTGTGCCCGCCCAGGACCCTTTGTTCGAGATCGCGGGTGACCTCGGGTTCAAGCTGCCCGGCGAACTCGGCTATCAGCGTGAGAACGAAACAAACCCGTGACTGAGAGCTCCGAACCCGCCGCATCATCATCAGAGGAAGGGCCAGGCCTACGCGGCTTGGCCTTCAAGCCCGGATACGACTCCAGCGACTTGGTCCTGGACACGTTCTACGTCCCTGCGCTGTCCCGTGCCCGTAGCTACGACCGGTCCGTCGGGTATTTCCGCTCGTCATCGCTGAGTGTGGCTGCCCGGGGGATGTCCCGGTTTATCAACAGTGGCGGCAGAGTCCGGCTCCTGTGCGGAGCGGAGATCAGCGCCGCTGACCGTGACGCGCTGCTCGGCCGCGTCACCCTCGACGGAGCGTTCGCCGGACGGCTCGCCGAGCGGCTACTCACCGACAGCGATGTCGACCGGCGGCGCCTAGAGGTTCTGGCCTGGCTGGCTCGCGAAGGCCGACTTGAGGTGCGTATCGCGGTCGCGGTCGACGATCATGGCGTTCCGCTAGTAGGCGGAGGACTGGAGCCATATTTCCACGAGAAGATGGGAGTGCTGCGAGACGCTCATGGCGACGGCGTGGCCTTCCAAGGCTCGGTCAACGAGTCCGCGACAGCCTGGACCATCAACTTCGAGTCCTTCTCCGTCTACACCTCGTGGGATGCCACCGCCACTTACTTCAGCTTCTGGGCGAACAAGTTTGAGCAGCACTGGGCAGGTGACCTGAAGGGCTTCCGTGTCTACGCCCTGCCAGACGCAGTTCGCGAGCGCCTGGTCAGTCTGGCCCCTGATGCAGTTCCGGGTGAGCGTGACCCCGGGGAACCGCCTGTATCGGGCGATGACGCAGTCGTGGCGCATTTCCTGCGGGCGGCGCCTCGCCTGGTGGGCGCGGATGCACTGGCTGAGGCCACGGTCGGGGTTCGGTTGTTTCCGCATCAGCAGCAGGTCGCCGAGCGTCTGGCCGGCCTGTATCCGCGTTCTTGGCTGGTGGCCGACGAAGTCGGCTTGGGAAAGACCATCTCAGCCGGGCTGGCGCTGCGGCGGCTCTGGCTAGCGGGCAGGGTTAAACGTGTCCTGATCCTAGCCCCGGCCAACGTGTGTCGGCAGTGGCAGGACGAGCTGTTCGAGAAATTCGGCATGTGGGTTCCGCGTTTGGACAACCAGAGGATCCACGGGGCCCACCCCTCTGACGTCTGGGCTGTCCTGCCTGGCGGCAATCCTTACGCGGAAAACCCTCTGCTGATCGCCTCGAGTCATCTCGCACGCCGCCGGGAGCACCAGCGACTGGTACTGGCGGCTGCTCCCTACGATCTGCTCATCATCGATGAAGCCCACCATGCCCGGCGCAGTCACGCGGAAGAGGACCGGTACCGTCCCAGCCGGCTGCTGGAGTTGCTCGACGCTTTCCGATCTCGCGGGGCCGCTAAGGCACTGTGGCTGCTGACAGCGACTCCGATGCAAGTCTCGCCAGTAGAGCTGCGAGACCTTCTGGTGCAGGCCGGGCTTCAGGGGCCCCTCGCCGACGAGGAGGCGTTCCTACGCTACTTCCGGGAGATCGCCAAATCCGACGACAGACGGACCGCATGGGCATGGCTGGATCAGGCCCTGCGAGAGACGCCTCGCCTGCCAGCGACCGGTACAGAGGACGCAGTTCTGAGGGCAATCACAAACCGTGTCGGTGCCGTCGAAGCAGCGCTGATCGAGCGGTTCGGACGCGACGTCAGGCCTGAGATCATCCCGTTCGACGCAGAGGAGCAGGCCCTTTACGACCAGCTCGACGAGCTGATCGACCGCCTGATGCAAGCCCACGGCAGCAGGAAGGGCGCCGGATTCGTGCTCACTGTGTACCGGCGCCGACTCACCTCATCGTGGGCCGCGATTCGCAAGACACTCGGCCGTCGGCTACAACGGGAGATCCTTGCCCTAGATGACGAACTGCTGGACGAAGCTGAGCTGGCCGCGCTTGACACCGGGCTTGGTGGAGCCGTCGACGACGCTCAGGCCGTCCCCCTGACGCAAGCCGAGATCGCCGAGATCCGCGGCTACATCGACCGCATGATCACGGTGGCGGACTCCAAGTTCAGTCAGCTTCGCAGGGATCTTGACGATGCCCGGGGGGCTGGGCATTCGACAATCGTGTTCACCCAGTTCACTGACACCCTGGACGATCTGCGTGACCGGCTCGTCGGCGCGTACCGCTCGCAGCTCGCGACCTTCACGGGGAACGGAGGCCGGATATTCCGCGAGGCTGAAGGCTGGGTCGAGATCTCCAAGCGCGATCTTGTGGAAGCCATCAGATCTCGCCAGGTCACTGTGCTTCTCGCCACTGATGCCGCCAGTGAAGGGCTCAATCTGCAGGCTTGCAGTTACCTGATCAACTACGACATGCCCTGGAATCCGATGCGCGTCGAGCAGCGCATCGGGCGCATCGACCGGCTAGGCCAGGTGCGGGACGTCGTGCAGATCCGGAGCTACTTCGTCCCCAATACAGTCGAGGAGTCGGTATACCGGGCGCTGGCCGGCCGGATCGACGACTTTCGCGCGCTCCTGGGCCACCTCCAGCCCATCCTCGGCGCCACCGAGCGCGCGTTCCAGACCATCTTCAGAGCACCACGCAGCGAGCGCCGCGACGCGCAGACCAAGGCGATCAACGAACTGCTCAACCAGGTCGAAATTGTCGAGCGCGAGGGCATCGATTTTCCCGCCGAAGATCCGCTACCTATTTCGGAGCACCTGCCCAGCCCGGTCACGCTCGAGAATCTGCGTGAAGTGCTCGTAGACCGCTTCGCGGCAGTCCTCGATGAAGCCTCCCGGCCGGTCACCTTCGACGCTGCCCGCGTATCACGTGATCCAGATAGCTGGACGGCTCTCGGTACCTACGGGCACCCGCGTCTCGAAACCGTGCTCATCCGGCGGGGCGGTCCCCACCTTCCCGATACGAGCGGCCTCGTGCTCGCCGCCGACCCCGACGGTCCTGTCGTAGCGGTGCGCGCCGATCGTTCCCCGCCCGAGCGGGTGCTGTCTCTGGCTGAGATCGACGAGTTGGGCGGCCCTGCCTCCCGTGGTGAGGCCGAAGCTCTTGCTAACCAGCTAATACAGCAAGTCCTATCGAGGCAACAGGAATATGAACATGAGATCATGTCGACCCGCGAGAGCCGACGGGCAGAATCCTTGCAGCAAAGCTTCATTGCCTTGGTGCACGACACGCTTGCAGCCGGCTGCGCCGCGTCTCGCTTTGATGGCCAGCCAGGGGCCGATCCCGTCATCATCTGGTCCGACCTGATCCAGGAGGCCACCAGCGCCTGGGGATACGCACGAGCATTCCAGCAGATACTCGGAGTCCCGCTCGCTCGGTTGTACCCTGCCGAACTGGCTACTGCCCGCGAACCGATCTCGCCCCAGGCATGGAACGAGACTCGCCATCGGTCCGCGCAGCAGCTTCAAGCACTGATCGAGGAGTACCGGCTGGCTTCTGCGCCCAGCTGCTGAACAGGCGTGTCGTGGTCCCTAGATCACCTCAAAGGGTCTGACTGCGGAACGGTAGCGATGCGA
>WNGK01003080.1_pt1 | contig 18097 bp, 20 predicted proteins | sample 5400601 | NCBI WGS metagenome assembly WNGK01 (sample SAMN13153376, study PRJNA577476) | soil metagenome | isolation source: 60 cm soil or saprolite under Garry oak tree replicate 1 | place: USA:California | collected 2016-06-15
CCGTTAGGAGGGTGAAACTAATGGCGTCCCCGATCGTTGAATCGGGTTCATTTTAGCGTTGTTTCTGATTTCTGGACAATGCCTGGCTGGGGGGCTCTGACCTCTGGAGGACACCAAGGCCCTTGACGATTGTAGCATGTTGTTGTAGAATCTCGAATGGGACCAGTCCGCGGTCTCGTCCGCCAAACTTCTCGCCACTTTCAAGGCCCGAGTGGCAATCCCCAACAGGGATTCTCACTCCCTAATGTTTTGGGTATCCGTGCAATCAGCCTTCTTCGCTTCAGGTCCGCCAACCCGCTCGATGGTTCACCGGGACGATATTCCTCAGCCTCTTTGAAAAGACCCATTAGAGGTCTACAAGACAATCTCGCCCTGCCGCCTACACTCCTCACCTATCCTTGAGCAAGGATAGGAGCCCCAGGAAACAGAAGAGAGATTTCCCGAAATCTGACAAACGGATAAACTAATTTTGGAATGCCGGGTTCCTAGACTCATCCTTGGCTCGCGAGGTGCGGCTGATTCCAATCAGGAAGGGGAAACTCCACTTGCTAGAAACTTCCGTGGTAGTCGTAACCCTTCTGATCGCCTCCCAAGTAGCCCCGAACGAACTTGGTATCCTAATGCCGCTAGCTCTTCTCATCCAAGCAGTATCTACCACGATTGATGCGCGCCCGTTGAAGCCCGGGAGGTTCGCGAAAAATGCTCTCCTGGTTCTCCCCTTTGCCCTTGCCCTAATCGTCTTCTTCGGCGTGGTCTTCCATATTCTAAGCAGGAGTACTGGCGGCACGGTTCTGCTTTCCTACTTTGAGCTCTCCTACCTCTCAGTGGCTCTAGTGTTGGGGCCTGGGCAAGCCGCTTTGAGGGGCCAGATACTCCCCCTCTTGTAAAGCTCCCTTTTTGTCCTCATCCTTTCAACCCTAATCCTGCTAGCCATTCTACCCGCCAATGAAATCCAGACGTACGTCTTCATACTGTCCCTAGCCATAGCACTGGCACCGGGGTTAGCCACCTTGGAGATTCCCGGCCGCCTTCAAACCCCAATCATAGCTTTCACCATGAGCGTCGTGCTTGTCCTCATCTCCACTCTATACACCGTTACCCTAATCCCTCCGCCGGTAGTACGGTGCGACGGCACAGGGCTCATCGGCAAGGGTTTTCCACTTCTCTGGTACTATGCTATCACGCCATATCCAGGAATCTACTACTGTCCCCAAATTACTGCCCAGCCTGCCGCACTCCCAAACGGTAGCATGGCGTTCCTAATCGACTCCGGGTTCTACGCCCTAATTCTTCTGGGGATATTCGGCGCCTACAAAGCTAGAAGCTGGCTGAACGTAGTCCTGACAACGCCCTTCAGGATTTCAGAGGCTACCGGGGCAACCTCCCGGTTTGGCGATTTTGAGATGGAGCAGGAAGCTAGTGCCATCAGCCTACAGGTCAGAGGAGGCTTGATGTTTTCCTATGACCAGCCAAATGTCTCGGGCCCACTCAACTTCAGGGATCTTCGTCAGAATCACAGCTTCAACTGAGTCGGCATCCCTCCAGATCCCTTCGAGTACGAAGAATAGAGCATGGGTATGGGCCGTGACCTTGGCAGCCTGTCCCAAAGTCCGGTGGTTGAAGAACTCGACCTTCAAGCCAATCGCGCCATCTGGTTTCACAGCCGAGTATGATAGTCAATCATAACCGGGAAGCAAGGAACAGGGTGACAGTGCCGGTCACGTGTCGTGAGTGAAGATGGCTTGTCCAACGATTAGTTAACAGAACCGCAGAACCCTTCCAACACTAATATACGCCGCAACAAAATCCGGCACAACACTGGAGATTTTGGCCAATGGTGGACCTATTGGAGAACGAGGCCCGGGTTCTCAAGGTCCTCCAGGAACTAGGTGGCAAATCCAGCCTGGAAAACTTGGCCAGGAACACTAGACTCGCAAACTCGGCTGTCGCTAGAGCGGTTCTAACCCTCTCCAATCAAGGCCTAGTCGACGAAAAAGTTGCTAAGAGGACAGAGCTCGAGTGCACGGAGGAGGGAAGGATCTATGTTTCAAAGGGCCTCCCTGAGCGTAAAGTTGTCTCAGTGGTCGCGGAATCAGGAGGCCGAATGCCTGCTGACGAAGCCGTAAGAAAGGCAGGCCTAGCAAGCAAGTTAGAACCCATTGTCACCGGGTCGATTGTGAGCAAGGGTTGGGGAATGATTCAGAGGGGAAGCACCGGTATCGATTTTGTCATTCCCGCCAAGCCTCCAAAGGGTGAAGATGAAGAGCTTCTCGAGAAAATCGACGCTAGGACTCTGATACTTGAAGAGCTGCCGGAGAACCTTCAGAAGGCTGCCCAAAGACTACTGAAGAGGAGCATTCTCGAATCAAGGCCCAGAAGCGAGCGAACGATCCGGATTACCCAGCTCGGCATCGACGCGATCCCAGCGACGACTCCCATCAGCGAGATTAGTTCGCTAACGGGAGACATGATTGCGTCGGGAGAATGGCAAAGGGTCCGGCTGAGAAGCTACAACGTTTCCTCCCCAGTCCCGCCAGTTAGACCGGGGAAATACCATCCCTACACGAGATTTCTGCGGCTGGTCAAGAGGAAGCTGGTAGCATTAGGCTTCAAGGAAGTAGTCGGCCCATTGGTCGAGCCGGCCTTCATCAACTGCGACTGCCTCTTCATGCCCCAGGACCATCCTGCAAGGGAGATCCATGATCTATACTATCTGAAAGACCCGGAAACCACCAGCCTGGCAGAATGGGGAGAGGTTGTGGACCGGGTCGCCAAGACCCATGAGAACGGCTGGAAGACTGGGTCCACGGGTTGGGGATACAAGTATTCGAAGGAGGAGGCGTCGAAGCTGATTCTTCGAAGCCATGGGACAGCTCTGAGCGTTCGGACGATCCTGTCCAAGGATTTGCAAACCCCGGGAAAATACTTCGCCATCGCCAGATGCTACCGCCCAGAGTTTCTGGACAAGACACACCTTACAGAGTTCAACCAGGTGGAGGGGATAGTTGTGGGGGAGGGGTTGAACCTTCGAAACCTACTGGGGATTCTGGAAATGTTCGCGAAGGAGGTGGCGGGGGCGGACAGAGTACGGTTCAAGCCTGACTATTTCCCATTCACAGAGCCTAGTGTGGAGCTGCAGGCGTACAAGGAAGGTTTTGGGTGGTTGGAGTTCGGGGGTAGCGGAATTTTCAGGCCGGAGGTTACTGAGCCTCTAGGGGTGAAGGTTCCTGTGATCGCCTGGGGTTTGGGAATTGACAGGCTCTACATGATGAGCAGGGGGATACAGGATATCCGCCAAATATTCACCACGGACCTAGGCTGGATTAGAGAGCAGAAGGTAGGATAGACGCCGTCTGTACAGTTCTCCCTGGACGACCTAGAGGGACTGGTGGGTAGCAAGGTTCCGAGGGACAAGGATGGGCTGAATCGGCTCTTCGCCTACGTCAAGGGTGACGTTGAGACGCTCGATGAGCTGAACGGCACTGTCAACATTGAGGTGAAGGACAGTAACCACCCGGACATCTGGTCTGTTGAGGGAATCGCCAGGTCTTTGCGGGGGTTTCTGGGCAAGCGCCAGAACAAACCGCCCAGAGTCGCTGGCGTGTCAAGCCTCAAAGCCATCGTGGACAAGAGGGTCAGACCCATCAGGCCTTTCATCGCCTGCGCGATTGTGAAGGGGGTGAGGCCTAGCGAGGAGGCTCTGAAGAGTTGGATTGGGCTTCAGGACAAGATGGACCAGACCTACGGTAGGAAGAGGAAGAAGGCGTCTATCGGCCTCTACCAGGCAGATCTGGTCGAGTCTCCGCTGAAGTACACTGTCGCTAGACCGAGCGAGGTCATCTTTGTGCCCTTAGGGTCCGAGGAGAAAATGACGCTCGCGCAGATCGTGGAGAAACATCCGAAGGGCCTTGAGTACGGGCCGATCATCTCCGGCTTCAAAGAATGGCCCCTCTTGGTAGATGGGGAGGACAAGATTCTCTCCTTGCCACCGGTCATCAACTCAAACGACTTGGGCAGAATCACGACCGGGACGAAGAACATTCTGGTCGAGGTCACGGGGACGAGCCTTGAAACTGTTCACAACACGCTGAAGATAGTTGTGACGGCTCTCTCGGAGCGGGGAGGCCGAATCTACTCCTGCGCCGAGACGTACGAGACTGGGCAACCCCGGAAACTGGTGACTCCTGACCTACGACCTGGAAATGCTGTGTTGTCGGTCTCCTACACTAACCGACTCTTGGGAACAGAACTTGCAACTAGCCAGGTGATCCGTCTTCTTGAAAGAGCCGGTTTTCAGGCTTCGCCGAAGGGAAAGGATGTTTTGCGGGTAAGGATTCCCTGCTACAGGCTCGACATAATGCACCAGGTGGACCTAGTCGAGGATGTGGCCATTGCACTCGACCTCAACAAGGTAGAACCCCAGTGGCCCCGGGTCTGGACGCCGGGAGGGCTTGCAGCCGAGACCGAGCGACTGGACACCATCGCCGAACTTATGGTAGGATTGGGATTCCAAGAACTTCTCACGTACTCGCTGACCTCTCCCGACTCCCTTGAGAAGAGAATGAATTCACCCCACACCCGTCTAGTGGAATTGAAGAACCCGAAAATGACTACTTTGACCGCGCTTCGAAACTGGACTCTCCCCAGCCTAATGGAATTCCTCAGCAACAACACCCACGTAGACTACCCCCAAAGAGTATTCGAGGTCGGAACCTGCGCAACCCCTGAAGGAGAAACTTTTGGAAGGGTCCTGAACCAGAACAAGCTAGCCGCTGTAACAGTTCACGCCAATGCTGGGTTTACTGAGATCAGAGCTTGCCTAGACGCTTTGCTCAACAGCATTGGGGTGGATTTCAGCATCATGCCTCAGGCACATCCTAGCTTTCTGGAGGGAAGATCCGGGGCCGTAATGTCAGGAGAGAAGAAGATTGGCATGATAGGGGAGCTTCATCCTGAAACGATCAAGGCCTGGGGGCTCAACCTGCCGGCTGCAGCCTTCGAGCTAGAAATCTAGATGCTATGCCGAACCGTTGAGTTCTTATCAGCAGACTGAAGGGTGTTGCTCGACAATGACTGATTCAGACAAGATTCTTCAGGATATGGAAGGGGGCGGGGACGGCATGACAAAGTACGGTAACATGATTCTGGAATTTATCAAGAAAGAGGTCTTCCAGGAACGGAAAAGTGTCTCTGTTGAAGAGGTCGTGACGCTTGTGGCAGCTCTCACCGACATGTCGGTGAGCCTCCTGGCCAAGTTCCGCAAGGACCCCATAGACTCGTCACAGGCCACCGAAATAGGCCGAGACGTGTTCAAACACATGGTCGGCAAACTCGGCTTCGACACGGGACAATTGACAAAATCAACAATGTACGCATAGCCGCCCTCATTTCTGTAGCCCTCGAAGACCACGGGCCTTCGATTTGCTCTCTCAAGGGGACTGGAGTCTAGTCTTTTATTCCCAAACCATTCGGGACCCGTTGTAACAGTAGATTCGCTTTCAGGTGATGTATTGCCCCCCACTGAGAAACATGGTAGCGAGGTGTCTATCGACCCGTGGGGAGAGACTGTTGTCGAGGATTATGGCCGAGTTCTGAAAGAGTTTGGGATAGAGCCTCTCGTCCCGATCCTTTCCCAGATTCCCAACCCGAGCATGATGATGCGCCGGGGAGTCGTCTTCGGCCACCGCGACCTTCCAAGAGTCCTTGACGCTCACAAGAAGGGGAAGGAGTTCGCTGTGATGAGCGGAATAAAGCCGTCGGGGGAATTCCACCTTGGGACCCTGCTCACTGCGAAGGAGATTGTGTATTTTCAGAAGATGGGAGGGCGGGCTTTCTACTGTATAGCTGACATTGAGGCTTACGAGGATAACAACCAGTCCTTGGAGACTAGTGAGGAGATTGCTGTTGGGAACGTGGCCGACATTCTGGCTCTCGGCTTTGACCCGCAGAAGGGCTACATTTACCGCCAGTCGAAGGAGACGAGGGTTAAGGATCTCTCATTTGTCTTCGGAAGGGCGGTGACGCTGAACACTATCAAGGCGATTTATGGTGAGCGTCAGGTCGGGTTGTACCAGGCGGCGCTGGTCCAGGCCGGGGATATTCTGCTGCCGCAGTTGAAGGAGTTCGGTGGCCCTAAGCCGACTGTGGTCCCGGTGGGTATTGACCAGGACCCTCACTTGAGGTTGACGAGGGACCTGGCTCAACGGTTTGAGTCGAAGTACAAGTTCATTCCCCCATCGTCCACGTACCACCAACTCATCAAGAGTTTGACGGGGGCTCCTAAGATGAGTAAGAGGGAGCCTATGAGCTATTTCACCTTGGACGAGCCGTTGGGGTCTATTGAGAAGAAGGTGATGGGCGCGTTTACTGGGGGTAGGGCTACGGTGGAGGAGCAGAGGCGATTGGGGGCGAACCCGGACATTTGCCCCATCTACGACCTTGCCAGGTTCGTGTTTATGGATGACGATGGGGACTTGAAGAAGATGCAGGATGATTGCAAGAGTGGCAGGCTGCTTTGTGGTGAGTGTAAGGCTCTCCGGTTTGAGCTAGTGTCGAAGTTTGTGAAAGAACATAAAAGAAAACGGGATAGTTTCATTGGCAAGGCTAGGAAGATTCTGGAGATTGGATAGGAAGACAGGGTTGAACATGGGAGGGTTGCGTTAGCGTTGGCGGAGGATGAGGAGGTTGAAGAGGGGTTGGAAGAGGAGGAGGCTGGGGAGGGGCCGCAGAAGGGTGGGAAGACTATTCTTGACATTGCGATTGTGCCGTTTGAACCGGTTACTATTGGGAGCGGGCAGGGTATTGCTGAGAAGGAGAGCAGGCTGAAGAAGGCGATTCTGGACAGGGTGAAGCCTGACGAGCTGGCGGAGCTGGCTAAGAACAGGGCTGACCGGCTGGTTACCCTTACTGTCTTGTTCTTTCTCTGGAGGGGTTCGGCTAAGGTGTCGAATACTAGGTCTGTGAAGGACCTGGATAATCTACTGAAGATTGTCTTGGATGTTTTGAAGCTGGGACCCCAAGGGTTGGGGATTATTGAGGAGGATAGTTATGTTTGTGAGGTCTACTCGGCGAAGTCGCTTGTTGATAATGAGAAAGAGGAAGGATACCGGATCATCGTGGAAGAGTTCGAAGACGATGCAATGCTGGCCTCGCTGAAAAAGTTCTATTCCGGTTCGAAGAAATAGCCCAGTTAGGGAATTGAATGCGTATGGGGACCGTTGAAGCTGAGATGTGACCGTCAGACCTTCCAGCAGGGGCCTAGGGTCCAATCGATGGTTACGTTGGAACGGATTGGGGCAGTCAGAATGGTGCCGCCTATAGCCCTCGCTGGGTGGAGTGGCGGCACCGTTATGACTAGTAGGAGTAAGAATAGGGTCAGGAGAGGTTTCTTGTCAAAGGCTTACGAAAGGCAACTGTGCATACCTAGTCACGTTCAGACGGACTGTCCGTCGACCGTTTCGAATTCGTCTTCAGAAGCCTGAGCGCCACTCCGGACTGGGCCTCCCCTGCCTACCCGCTTCGTTAGTTAGTACTGAACCTGAACGTGACTCGTTAGCATCTCATCTTGAAGGATGATGGTTCATCAGTGAAGTACCACGCAATCATTCTAGTGGTAGATACCTCTATCCTGTCAACTCCTTCATCGGATTGCTGCCAGCAGTCGTTGGTTGTGTTCCACACCCACAAGCTCCAGTACTGACCCTTGCCGCATGAATAGTCTCCCGCGTTGCATCCGACCCCGAGGATTTTGAATACAAATGAACTCTGTAGGTATGGGCTCCACACTGCCACAAGTTTGTGATTCGTCACTTCATAGGTCAGGTTGTAGTAGTTGTAGTTCACGGGAACGCCTGTCTTGTTATACCACAAGCTGGTCCCGTTTCCAAAGTCTATGAGAACACTCGCTTGTGTTGAACTCCCGCGGGTGTCTATGGATGGGCGAGTCGAACGCTGTTCTAGTCCAAAGTACCACGAGATAGCCCAGGTCCCTCCAAGGACAACCATTCCAAGGATGATTAATGCCAGGAGTCTCCCGTTCAGGTTACATCCGACCTTTCTGAATAAACTCGGGGCGAGAGCGTTGAATCACTTAGTATTGCCGTGCGCCTTACGAGCGAGATAGCTGCTGGCGCTAATGTTGCAAAGAATAGGAAGTCCGTAACCTCGTGGAGTATTCCTAGGGGGAGGGGAAAGTTCATCGTTATTACTCCCCAGATGACCGCTCGGCCCAAGTAGACCTGTAGGCTAGGCCCGGTCACAATGAACAGGCCGCTCCCAATGTTTGTGATGAGGTCGAAGGCAAGCGAGGAGAATAGCCCTACTAGGCCTAAGGAGATGCTCCGTTCCACTGATTTTCCATTTCTCTCGACGAGTCTGGTTCTTCTGGCCAGTAAGCCAGCCCAGGCATAGAAGCTGTCTCCTAAGACTAGCAGGCCTATCAGCCAGCTCGAAGCTGATCCCCAGGGGTTGACTAGCGCGTAAATCGTCCGGGTTAGGATCATCACGGGAAGCCCGATCGACAGCCCGAAGAGGTATGTGGCGAGGAAGTCGAACGTATCCATGAATTTCACGTTTGGGATACCCGATAGAGTATAGTTCGTTCCGAGGGATAGTCCCACGAATACTGCGATGAGAGCCGACTTGGTAGATGCTCTTTCGAAAGCGAGCGACAGCGTCGGTCGTCTCGACAAAGTAGGACCAAGCGGGCAACTTTACCCGCTATGTTATATAATCTTTCACCGTGGGAACCTTGGGTTTTGACAGGTTCAACTTTAGTCGAATCCTACTCCAGTCTCGTCCATATCCTCAGAACCGCACTTGCATTATCGGTAGAGAGAAACTTGGGTGGCGCAATTCTTCTTTCAGGCGGTTTGGATACTAGCATAATCGCCGGGCTGGCGTCCCGGAGTCGTCCTCCTCGCGCCTACACCGTCGCTCTGGAAGGAGCGCCTTCTCCAGACCTATACTACGCTGAGCTCATGGCAAAGAAACTACACCTATCTCACACGGTTCACGTCTTCAGCCTGGATGAATTGATGGGTGTTCTGCCCAGAGTCGTGAGAACTCTGGGAGTGTTCGACCCTATGGAAGTGCGAAACAGTGTCGCGATCTTCGTCGGCCTCCAGCAAGCCGAATCAAACGGCGCCTTGACAGTTCTGACGGGGGATGGTTGCGACGAGCTATTTGCGGGGTATAGCTTTCTCTTCAACCTAACACCCCATGACTTGAAGCGAGCCCTAGAGAGGCTCTGGCGTGGGATGCAATTCTCCTCCGTTCCCATGGCCAAGTCTCTAGGCATAGAGGCCAAACTTCCGTTCCTAGACCCGGCGTTCAGACAAATAGCAACCCATGTAGACCCGTCGCTGTTAGTAGCCGAACAGAACGGCCAGAAATGGGGCAAATGGATAGTCCGCAAAGCCTTCGAAGACCTACTCCCCGATGAAATTACGTGGCGGGTCAAGACGCCCATTGAGTACGGTTGCGGAACAACAACGCTACCACAAATCTTTGACAGGAGAATACCGGATGGAGAGTTTCATGAGAAACAACGACGCATCAAGGAAGCTGACGGCGTGAATATTCGGGACAAGGAGCATCTTGTCTACTACGAGAAATTCCGGAGGGCCTTCGGAGCTAGAGCCGAAACAACGGGGCGAACATGTCCCCAGTGTCAGTATGAAGTCGGGGAGGATGCGACCTTCTGCCGGACTTGTGGGGCTTACCCGATTTGAGAATTCCCCGTGTCGTGATCGGCGGGACCCACAGTGGAGTTGGGAAGACTTCCGTTGCAATCGGCATAATGGGTGCCCTTGCCCGGAAGGGTAGGAGGGTCCAGGGGTTCAAGATTGGCCCCGACTTTCTTGATACGAGTTTTCACACAGCTGTCACGGGGAGACCTTCACGGAACCTTGACTCTTGGATGATTCCCAGGAAGAAGATTCCCTCCATTTTCGCTTCTGGCTGCCAAGATGCGGATGTTGCGGTTGTCGAAGGGGTGATGGGAGTCTTCGACGGTATAGACGGCAAGTCTGAGATTGCCAGCACAAGCGAGGTGGCCAAAGTGCTGAAGGCTCCCGTGATACTGGTCATTGACGCCTACGGCCTCGCAGGTAGCGCGGCAGCGGTCGTTCTGGGGTACAAGAACCTCGACCCGGGTTTGAGGCTCGAAGGCGTGGTTCTCAACAGGGTTGCAGGTGATGCTCATGCAGAAATGTGCCGGGACGCGATTAAGCGTCACTCAGGGGTTCCGGTTCTCGGAGCGATTCCCGTCAACCGGGATGTCATGCTTCCCGAACGGCATCTAGGATTGGTCTCAGCTACTGAGATGGGACAGGGAAAAATATTGGATGCCATTGTTGATTTGGTGGAGTCCCATGTCGACCTGGAGCGGGTTGAGAAAGTAGCAGAGTCAGCCGGCGAGCTCGCGGTGCCGAAAAAGCAAAGCCTACGAACCGATGTTGAGCAAGGTCAAACTGTGATTGCTGTGGCCCGGGATCAAGCCTTCAACTTCTATTACCAGGAAAACCTAGACCGGCTAGCTCAAGCAGGGGGGCGCCTCAAATTCTTTTCACCTCTAGATGATCAACGGGTCCCGGAAGATGCGAAGGGACTATACATTGGGGGAGGCTATCCTGAGGTGTACGCAAAAGGGCTAAGCGCAAACCGCTCGATGCTTGACTCGATCAAGAAATGTGCCGAGGATGAGATGCCCATTTATGCGGAGTGTGGAGGACTCATGTATTTGACCGAGTCTATTCAAGGCCTCGACGGGGTCGAGCATGAGACTGTGGGCCTCTTGGAGGCCAAGACGAGCATGGTGAAGAGGCTGACGTTGAGTTATACCCTGGCAAAGGCTACACGACCGAACATTCTGACTAGCAAAGGCAGGACGGTACGAGGGCACGAGTTCCACTTTTCCTCGGTCAGAGACGTGCCCCAGGACGCAGAGTTTGCCTACGAGCTAGAGAGAGGAGTGGGTGTTGGCGATGGACGGGACGGCTGGACCTGCTACAATACTCTGGCGTCCTACATGCACACGAATTTTGCGTCTGACGAGCGAATGGCCAAGAGTTTTCTAGGGGCGGCACGGAAATACGGGGCGAAGTAGGCTGAACCGGCTGTGAGGATTGCTTCCCTTCTTCCCAGCGCGACAGAGATAGCCTTCGCCCTCGGGCTTGGGGACCAAGTGGTCGCGGTGTCCCATGAATGCGATTATCCCCCCGAGGCTTCCAACCGGCCCGTTCTAACCAAGTCGGCAATCCACCAAAAGACCCACAAGAGCCTCGAAGTTGACCAAGAGGTCGAAAAGCGTGGAGGCGACATTTACGAGATCGATACAAAGCTCTTGGACGAGCTGAAGCCGGACCTTATCCTGACCCAGGAACTGTGCGCTGTATGCGCCGTATCCTACACCAAGGTCAAGGAAGCGGCGAGAGTCTTGGACTCGGATACGAAAATAGTCTCCCTGGAACCTAATAATCTGGAGGAGATTATCGACAACATTCGCCTCGTTGGAAGGATGACGGGGAAAGTATCCAGGGCTGAGGAACTGGCCTCCCAACTCTCCCGTAGAATAGAGAGGGTGAAGGAGAGGACCCGGAGGGTGGAACAGAGGCCCCGTGTCTTCTTCATGGAATGGTTACAGCCCCCCTGGGCTGGAGGACACTGGATTCCCCAGATGGTGGATTACGCGGGGGGAGTTGAGGGTCTCGGTACCCTAGGAAAACCTTCACAGAGAATCGGGTGGCAGGAGGTCCTTGACTACCGGCCGGAGATTATTATCCTATCTCCTTGCGGGTTCGACCTAGACGGGGTTCTAAAGGAGGTCCACGTGTTAGCCTCGTATTCTGGTTGGGAAAAGATTCCCGCCTTTCAATCTTCCAACATCTACGCGGTGAATGCGTCTGCCTTCTTCAGCCGTCCGGGACCCAGAGTTGTGGACGGGCTTGAACTCTTGGCCCACATAATACATCCTGGGCTATTTCCTGAATTCTATCGGCCTCAAGATGTGAGAAACGTCGACCTAGACTTTCTCAAAGCCTGAACCTGCCCTTTGCATTGACATAGCCACTTCTAGAGATTCTGCTGCACATAATACATCCTGGGCTATTTCCTGAATTCTATCGGCCTCAAGACGTGTCAGGAGCGAGCCTTGACGGTCGACTTGGTGAGATTCCTTATCAGGCCCATTGAGGAGATCACGTATGCAACCTCGATTGTCTTTGCAAGCAGCGCTACAGGAGAAGTGACCTGTTGTAGGATTCCGAACGGGACAGGCGTGGCTAGTGCGACCAGGTATAGTACGATGGACCCCAGAAAGCCAATGGTCCCGATGCCGATAATAATATTCTCCCTCTCCTTGTATGTCTCCCAGGCCCACGTAAGCTATGTATGGTGAAGACGCTATTGAGCGGATCGCTCCGATTTCCTCACATTCTGACACTGGGACAACGTAGCTGCGAAGCTTTTGCACCGTTGAGGATGGGCTATGCTGCTCCGATAAACTTAATTGAATCACCCTCATTGCAATGAATCGGAACCGCTTTGAAGACTATTCTGGTGGTTCTGTGCATACTGGCAGTCCTGCCAGTCTCTGGGGTAGGAGCCGTCACCTTCTCGGGCCAACAGACCCAGCAATCCGCCGTCTCCACGTGTTCCAGCAGTAGCGTGAATGGAGGTTTGGTGCTCACGGTCTGCGCGTCAAAGTCAACCTATCACATCAACCAACCAGCTACCATTACTATGACAACGACCAACACTTCGCCTGGCAACGTGTTCTTCTACTCGATGAGCCTCAATATTCTCAACAATGGAACATCCGTCTTTTCGGCTTCACAAAAATGCCCCTCACAGTTCAGCTGCCCGGTAGCCTCCGGCCAGACGCTTACCGTCACCTTCTCGTGGACGGCTACCCAGCCTAGGGGGTCGGACACCATACAGGGGACTCTCGTCTGGGACGTCGGATGCCGAATCTTCGGTTGCCTCGTCCTCTCTCCGCCGCCCGTCATCACCCAGCTAACGGTCGCCATAAAGTAGCTATCCCTTCCCCTTTTTTTCGCCAAACAGAAGGCACCCTCCCCTAAGTTAGAGGTTGTTCGGGACTTTGGGTATCCTGTGTTATTGCGTTACTGCCGACTGGTCGAGGTATGCTGTTTCTGTTGTTGGAGATTTATGGGTCTTGATGCGGAGGGCGATCAGAAACCCTATTCCGTTCAATACCGTGGCTGCGAAGAACGCGTACTGGAAACCGCCAACTAGAGCGGCTGGTGAGGGGATTGTCGCTCCAGCAGGAGTGGGGTCCGCTATGGTGGCGATGGTCAGGAGTACTGATAGGCCTAGGGGAAAGCCGATACGCTCGGACGTGTTGATTAGCCCTGAGGCAAGTCCTTCTTCGCCATGCTGAGTGTCAGCTACGGCAGCGATGCTCAGTGCTACAAAACCGATGCTGGCTCCCGTTGACCAGACTAAGAGTCCCGGTAGTATGCCGAAGTAGCCACTTGCCACTGTGATCGGGACGAGTAGTGCGGAGCCAATTGTGACGAGTGCCATTGAAAGCGCGAGGACTGGCTTCATGCCGATACGATTCGTGAGCCAGGATGAGCCCCACCCTCCAACGAAGAAGAATATGAGGGCGGGCGGGAGGAACGCGATACCTGCGGCCAGCGCTGAGTAGTGCAGTATCTGCTGGAGGTAAGTTGTCAGGAGGAAGACGAGCCCTCCTGCGGAAGATGTGAATATCAATCCCATCGCGTTAGCTGTTAGGACGTTGCCCCGGCGCAAGAAGCTCAACGGGATCAAGGGGGCCTTGGACCGGTTTTCGATCGCGAGGAAGCTGGTAAGGATCAAGGCGGCCAGCCCTAGGGGCAGGAGGGTCTGAATGGATGTGAAACCGTCGATGGCGGCATTGGTCAAAGCGTACACGAAGAGTATCAGCCCCCCCGTCAAGGATATTGCCCCCGGCAAGTCCAAGTGTCTCTCTGTGGCCCGGCCGGCATTGTCCACAAGGAACTTCTGGGAGAGAACGGCCCCCACGGCCCCTATCGGTACGTTTACGAACATTATCGACCTCCAACCGAAGGCTGCTGTGAGAACGCCTCCGAGTATGGAGCCTGCGGCGAAGCCGGCGGAGAGTACCGAGATGAAGATTCCCAAGGCTCTGTTTCTTTCTCTTCCTTCAGGGAAGGTTGCGATTAGGATTGCAAATGCTGTCACGGTTGATATGGCGGCTCCCACGCCTTGAACTCCCCTTGCAATGACTAAGGGGACGAGGGAGGGGGCTAAGCCCCCGGCGAGTGAGGCTATGGTGAACAGGATGATTCCGAACACGAATAGATTCTTTTGGCCGTAAACATCTCCCGCTCTGCCACTGAGCATCAGGAAACCGGCAAGGGTCAGCCCGTAGGCGCCGATGATCCACTGGCTCTCGGTTAGAGAGACCACGAGTTCTGTTCGTATGGTGGGTAGGGCTACTTGGACGATTGAGAAGTCGATTACGTCGAGGAAGCCGGCTATGATGATTAAGGGCAAGACCATTCGAGCGTGAGATCCGACGGGCAGGGTCCGAGAGGCTGTTGCTGAATTCTCTTGGACGGTTTCCTGCTGCATTATTTTCACGGATTCCTATCGGCCCAAGTGGTCCGGTATTTAGATATGGTAGTCAAGTGAAACTAAGTAGGTCGGCCCAACTTTATCGTTCGGGCCTTAACCTCTTCCGCGGTAGGATGGAGAGGACTCGGACGTTCCTCATCCTAGGACATATTATCCAAAGTGGATGTGTGTCCCAACACTGGTTTGGACGAACGCTTCCGGCAGTTTCCTGGCAATCTCATGAGTGGCCTTCCACCCGGTACAGTGTCCTGGAACTATCATGTCTGGCCGAACCGCCACTAGTTCCCTAATCGTCTGCGGGATTATCGGCTCGAAGAGGCCGCCTGATAGATGCAGCCCGCCGACAAACCCGTGGACTCTTTCGACTCCGATGAGTTTCTGTGCGTTGCGAAGAACGTTGATCACTCCCGAGTGGCTGCAGCTTGAAACTACAATAAGCCCTTTGCCGTTCACATTGCATACAACGCCTTGGTCGTCCCATGTCCAAGGGTCGGGGGTCCATGCGCCGCCCTCCTCAGCGTACTGAGTGGGGAGTCCTTTCTCGAAGTCTGTTACTCGTTCGACCTGCCCTGTCACTAGTGCCGTGTCTCCTAGGAGAAACGAGGGACCGCGTTCCTCAATGAGTTGAACATCCTCTCCCTCAAGAGCCCGTCTGTTAGGCGGAGGCATGTGGATCTCGACACCTGATGGGAAGGCAATTTTCCGGTTTCGCCACGCGTCAGGGTGAAGTACTAGTGGCAGATTTCGTCTTCCAATCTTCCGGATGATACCTTCGAGCCCGCCGTGATGGTCTGCATGGCCGTGGGAGAGGACTATACTGTCCAGGTCTTTGAGCTGTATTCCGAGAACATCCAGGTTGTGCATAGCAGCTTGAGGGGTGAGTCCTGCATCGTACAATATTGACTTGGTCTCTCCTTTTCTGTGAAAGGTTAGCAATACGGAGTATCCATGCTCGGCTACTAGTTGCTGCCGTTCGGACCAATTCCAGGCTAACGATGGCCTCATCACGGGTCCTTTGCTGGGCAGCAGAATGTCGATTGAATTGTCTACGACGATTGTCACATCGACCGAGTCCACTGGACGCAGATGGACCAGGTCGAGCAGTTTGCTTTCAACGTAAGAGTGACTTTTGCCTAGAAGAGTCCTCGTAGCGCCTCTAGTCTGGCACATTGCAGTATTGCCTGCTGCTAGCGCTCGATGGTTACCGGGATCTCGAAGACTCTTAGGTTTGGTTCTACCCCGACCTTTCTGAACAGGGCAATGGCAACAGGGACGCTTGTGCTCTTCCGCATTTCTTCTAGAGCCTGCCGGTTTTCCCAGAGAGTCGACACTCGGTACAATCCCTCCTCCTTAGTATCGCGTAGAAGCATGGACTTTTTCCAGCCTGGAGGCTTCGGCTGGTCTCTGACAGAAGCGTAGGCCGCCTCGAACTCTAGGACTCTCGAGCTAGGCACTTTTCCCTCCACGACTGTTATCACTTCCATGATTGGGCTTAGCCAGGGGACGCTCTAATAAGAAAGCAGGCAGTTGAACCGGAGCTTCACTGTGAGCGCTTCATGGAGTAGGATTTGTAGGCATTTCCCTCTAGCAGTTGCGGGAGGGTGGTGTTCTAGAATTGGTAGGTGCCCTAAGTGCGTCTCTGTGAGCTGTGGCCTTCCAGGGTGTGTATCGTGTTGACGACAACCTTGATGGTGGGTATTATTCCTATTACGAGGAAGATCATGGAATATGCCCATGGAGCACTTCTGAAGACCCCACTGGCGCTGACAAGGGTTCTGCTTGTGGCGTAGAGGATGTAGAGAGATGCTATCTGGAAGAAGTATGTCAGTAGCTCTTCATAGTTCTTGAGAGATCTGAAAGCTTCGCTGGCGGCGCTAGATAGTTGCGTTCCGTATTTGAAGACGATAATTGCGGCAGTGAAACCTACTAGGAAGACGACGAGGCTGGTGATGGTTACAGACGTTGACGGTATGGTCTGCGTTAATCCGGGGAAGCCTAGTGCGATGCTCTCCACCACAACGAGTAAGATTATTCCAGCGACCAGTCTCATGAGAGAGGGCATTAGGGGACGAAAGCTGCCTAGAGGGTCGGATGAGCTCGGCAATTTGGAACTCTCTGAACATGGAGCGGGGAGGCGAATAGTCTGCCGATACCGCAGAGGTTCAAACAGGGTAAGGTGGTTGGCTCTCGAAATCAAAGCTACCGGCACGTTTGGTGTAACCCTAGCTGTGAAAACCCTAGTCACGGTATGGGGGCTTCATCGGTTTCTCAGATAGTTGATGGGGGCACCTGCTACTGACCCATAACATGGAGCTTTCCACTAACCAAGGACTGGTATGTCTTGACCAAGAAGAAAGTTCCTTCTCAACAGTGCTAGGGTAACACAACACATAACTCGGTTCTCACGCCCGGGCGTCTGGAAATGTCTGCGCCTAAGGCTCCTGTCCGATCGAGGAAGAAACTGTTTCTTGCGGCGGGTATTCTTGTTGTTGTAGCTGCGGTCTTGCTTGCACCTGCTCTGGTGTATGGTGGGTTTATGGTCCCGGTTTCGAAGGTGAGGTTTGCGGAGACTACGGGTTCTTTGGCCGCGACTAGTGCGAATGCTACTGTGGAGACCATGACGGTGTACGAGTACATGTTTAGTGTTCGGTCTGGGGGGATGGTTAGGACTTCGGACTCGGATGTCTCTAGCTCAAGAGGAACGGCGAACATAACAATGACGTTGAAGCTGACGAATCCATCAGGACAGACGCTTGACCTTGGAAATGTCAACATTAGCGGGGGACTAGGTACGAGGAATCACACGATCTATCTGGGCGCGAGTGAAGGAGTCCGTGTTCCAGGCTCGTATAGGTTGGATATGGTGATTACTGCGAGTGTGGCCCCGGTGAGCGGTTTGTTAGAGCTGAACCTTACTACCATGGTGACGGTCAACTTCACAGTCTCATAGGCCCAACTTACTCTGGCTCCTTTTGGAATGTTTCTTTGAGCACCTGGTTAGGCAAAATGGACTAGGAAAAGTGTTCCCTGAGTTCTGGCTGTTTTAGCGCCCTAGGACCATGGAGGTTTCTGGCGATTGCTGACCTCTTGGTTGCGTGTGTGTGAAGGGATGAGACTGGAGGCTGTCACGGTGCCAGCAAAAGAAAATAATTGGGTCTTCGCCCAAAAAAGGTGGGGTTTCAAATGACTCAGAAGTTCTGGACCAGAATGGACCGTTACATCAACGACCCACTCGTCCCATCAGACCCTGCCCTGGAGGCGGCACTCAAATCAAGTAAGGCTGCCGGACTCCCGCAGATCAGTGTCACACCTAACCAGGGCAAGCTACTCCAGATATTGGCAAGGTCGCTGAAAGCCCGAAGGATTCTTGAGATTGGGACATTAGGAGGCTACAGCACTATCTGGCTTGCCCGAGCGCTGCCCAAGAATGGTAGACTGGTAACTTTGGAGGCGGATCCTAAGCATGCCAAGGTTGCCAGGGCCAACATCA
>WNGK01003081.1_pt1 | contig 18095 bp, 18 predicted proteins | sample 5400601 | NCBI WGS metagenome assembly WNGK01 (sample SAMN13153376, study PRJNA577476) | soil metagenome | isolation source: 60 cm soil or saprolite under Garry oak tree replicate 1 | place: USA:California | collected 2016-06-15
GGTCGCTCTTCCTGTACGGATGAGAGCGCCGAAATCTATTGTGGCCGACGGTGATGCCGACGCACCCACAATGACGCAGGTGCCCCCTGTTGCCAGCAGCGGGATGGCGCTCTCTAGTGTTTTCCCACCGACCAGATCGATAATCAAGTGATACGGGCCATAGGCGCGCGCAGGCGCGAGATCGTCCCCCACGATCACCTCATCAGCTCCCGCCTCATGGACGACCGTCTCGTGGCGAGTATGACGAACAGTACCGACGACATAGGCACCGCTGAGCCTGGCAAGCTGAAGCGCGAAGCGTCCCACCCCACCTGTGGAACCGGTAATCAACACGTGCTTGTTCAGGAGCAGTCCGCCTTGCTGAAGCGCACGGAACGCGGTGAGGCCAGCTGTAGGTATGGTTGCCGCCTGAGCAAACGTCACGCTGGCGGGAAGTTCGGCCAGCCTGTTCGTCGGAACCGCCACCTGCTCTGCCCATGAGCCTGTCGGAACAGAGCCCAGAACCCGGCTCCCGGCCTTTGGTCCTGTTCCATTGGCAGCTTGCTTGATCACCGTTCCGGCCAGGTCCCAGCCGGGTCGCCAGCCCGCTTCGGCTTGCATGGCACCCATCACCTCTCCTCGATTCAAAGAAATGGCCTCAACCTGAACAAGCGCTTCGGACGGGCCAGCCTGGGGTGCTTCGACCTCTTTGATGGCAAGCCGCCCTGGAACCTCAGGATCAACCACTATCGCACGTATTGAACTCATCTATTTTTCCCTTTCTCTGCTAGCAATGTCGCTTTCTGGGAATAGTATAGGCGGAATCAGTTGTTGTACCAAGAGTAAAACTACACCTGGCCCTTCGGCCCTTTGCTCTTTCGTATGGGGTCGATAGCGGATTGGATGAGGGAAAGATGCCATTACACATCCCCGAGATGAAAGTGGAGGGTGCGCCCTCAAAAGAGCAGGCGCGTGTGTTCCATCAACTGCTCGGAGCAATTGAAGCGGTGCGGATCACTCGCCAGGAGGAATATCGCGAGAAGTTCCATCCTCAGTTGAAGCGTTTTACGCAACAAGAACTCAATGACGAAGCCTGCCCGACCTATAAAAACTGGCTGATCGGACGCTCCCATCGGTTGCCGAGCCGTTCCATGCTGATGCAGATTGCCGACTATCTGGAATGCAGCCTGGGTGAGCGCAACGACTTACTCCTGGCAGCACAATATCTGCCTGAACAGCCAGAGTGGGAAGGCGATGCGTTGCGGCGAGCGTTGGAGCGGGCGCAACAGATCATGGAGACGTTGCCCTATCCGGCCATCGTGGTCACGCGCACGTTCCAGGTCCAGGCTGCAAACGAGTTCTTTCTGCGCCTCTTTGAATTGCCACCGCTCGATACTATTCCATCGCATCAGCGCAGTACGATTCATTTCCTCTTTCACCCGGATTTTGGCAGACGCTCCACGATCAGTCCAGAAGCACGCGCTCTGTGGCAACAACACGCGCTTTCTGGTATTCAGCTCTTCAAACAGCAGAACGTGCTCTCTCAGTACGATGCCTGGTATCAGCAGAGCGTTCAGCAGTGGTGTGAGATCCCGGGCTTTCAAGCGTACTGGGAAAAGGCGCGAAAAGTCACCAGGCAGGAGATTGCACCGACAAAGATTGTGCTTGCTCGCATGGCGACCACCGGCGAGGTACTCCCCATACGCCTACGGCATATGCTTGTCTCCGTCAGCGGCAAAATCTCTCCGGCGGTCTCGGCATTTTTGCCGGTCGATGAGGCGGCGCGCGCCGTGTATGCCTCGTTCGGTAGTGTGACCTCGTGGCCTTCGTCGGTTGGTTGACAGAAGATAGAATGGCTTCTCTCATGGAGGGAAGCCCAGGAGAGAGGCTGTTGGCGCATTGTCAAGTGCCTGCTCCTACACGCGCCGTCATGCCATTTCTCTTTGAGCCTGGAAAATCAATGCGCCAACAGCCTCTCTCAGTGGAAGACCCCATTCTGGCAAAGGGTAACAGTGATACGCAAAACCCATCTACCGAAAGCGCAAAACTTACGTACAATCTACAGTGCTTTTAGTCCAGGAGCCAGTTTAGAACAAGCAGGCTATAAACAGTCAAGAACGGATTTGTAGGATGTCGTGGCAGCGATTCTGATTTGTGTAGCAAATCGTGGCAGTGAGTCGTTTCGTTGTACTTTCTCGGCAAACAGCGATTCTGATTCCGATTTCCTTGCCAACATATGCTACACATTTTTTGACCATTAACGATAAAACATGTCTCGACACGCTTACCATCAGCTTTGATGATATGAAATGGTAGTTTGTATCGTCAAACCCGGCAAGTCTTTGGCTCCTGCGCAAGTTCGCTGATCGGCAGAAGAGACAAGGTTACGGTGCGTCGGCGTGGTCTGCGTTTGGCCGCTCTCCTCCACCTGAGAGAGATTCTCCCCCGATCCTTTCCCCAGGTGCCTGCTGCTTCAACGGGCGGATCCATAGGGAGAGAGAGGCAGGTTGCATCGTCTCCTGGACTACTGCGAGCAGTTCCTCACGTAACTGATCCAAGTCTACCTCATTGCGCAGCGTGGTGCTAAAAGCCGCCACCGTGCGCGCGGCATCGTATTTGTAGCGATAGAAGCGTCGGTCAATGATTGTCTGGATACGTCTGCGTAAGGGTTGGAAAAGAGCAGCTATAAGCAGCGTTGAGACCACCAGCATCACGCCATTCCCTTTCCCAATTACACCTGCCAGCAGCGCCTGCCCAGCAAAGATCAGACCGATATAGAGCGCAAGCAGAATACCTGTCAGCAGAGCATACACCAGCGCGCGATTGATCACCGTATCGATATCCCATAGCCGGTAGCGCAAAAGGGCAACGCCAATGCTTATGGGTATAAAGATGTAGGCACAGAACAGATCAAGTGGACTACTCAGTATACTGCCCAGCTGATACCATGAGCTGGTCGCATTCAGATCAGGGAAAATTGCTGGAACAACCCCTCCAATGAGAGTGATCAGTAACGTGGCACCAAAACCAAAAGTGAGCCATTTGATCTGCTGACGTTGCAGTGGCGTTGCCACCGCAACATAACGATAAATTTGTGTTCCCACCGCGCTCCCATAGACGACCAGTAGATCCAGGAATTGGGTCGCCTGAGGCCAATGTGGGAGATCATAAGGATAGGGTGCAAGATAGAAGCCTACCTGGACGACGAACAGGAAGCCAAGAAGCCATGACCAACGCGGTACAAAGCGTCCATCAGGAAAAAGATAGAAGAAGAAACCTAGTGCAGGCCACTGCAAGAATAAGACGAGATACCCAAAGATGAGGAGTGGCAGAGGAAGAACAGCATCATTAATGACATTCATATGGACCTCATCGACTCCAAGACACGCAAAAGTGATCAGGAGCAGGGAAACAAAAAGTCCCATACGATCATTCGATTTATGCCAGAAAATGAGCGCCCCAATCAGTAAGAGAGCCAATGTGATCACTGCATCCAGCATGAGCACGTATGCAGCGTAACCAACCAGCGAAAAGCCAAAGCGATTGAGCACCACCATTTGTGCAGGACCAAGCTGGTATAAACCACAATTCACTCGCGTCAGATCAGTACAAACAGTGCGTTGCTGCGCAATAAATCCTGGAATGCTAAAGACCAGGATACCCAGGTCGAATAGTACAAACAGGCTCCAGACAACGCGCCATGCGACCAGGGCTTTTCCATGCAACGGTGCTGGCGTTTGCGCTGATCTGGTCGTGGGTCGCTGTTCCTCGCTCTCATCCTGCACCATTTTCAACAAGTCTTTGCCTCTCTATCTTTTTCCCCTGGAGAAAAGCTGCCCAGGTTATAAGTATAATTACAATCTCTGCTTTTTCTTACTCACAATTATAACACTCTCTGCGTCCAAAAATCGTTACGGGGGTCACCATATTTTTGATACCACTGGCGAATCCCTTGACTGACCAAGCCTGGTCAAGCAGCGACCTGAACAGGCTCAGAACTCATGAGTTTCTTAAACCGAGAGTGTCGTGTCTGCGCATGAGGTTGTTCCATCAGCCAGGCTCCCATGCGGACCAGATTCAGTGAAGCTGCCACAAACAGGTGCTGAAGCCGTGTTTTGGACAGACCACGATAGCGTGAGTGACGTAAATCAAACCCTCGAACGCGCTTCAGAAATGGTTCCCTCAATCCCCGCTCGCGTGGCATATTTCTGCTTGAAGTCAGGTGCGATCTTTCGCAGACGCGCTTGCTGCAAAGCCTGATGTTGTGCTTGATCTGGTTGGATGGCGAGCATGCGCGCTCCTGCTTTCGCTTGCGTGCACAGCCCACGGCTTGGGCATACGTTGCAATCAGCAGGATTGAATTTGATGTGGATGACATCTTTTCCATGGCGGTCAGAGGTTGGGATCCAGTAGCGGCTGGTCTTGCCTTGTGGGCACGTCACCTGGTGTGCTTGCCACTCAATGCTGAACTGGCTTTTATCAAAGCAGCGCTCATCATGGGCTTGCCAACTGGTATCGGTAGCCACAGGACCGATGAGGGTAATCTTCTGACGATGCTCTGCGCTCACTAGCACTTCTGCATGAAGACTAGCCTGAGTCGACGATATGTTCCTCTGGGAGCAACGCTTTCGCTTCCAGAGCCGTGTGAATGGTCTCCGTCACGGCCCCATCATAGGTGGTCGCAGGTGTCGTTTCCACATGGGTAATCAGATGGGGGAGCTTCTCATCGCAAGTTTCGGTGAGATGCACTTTATAACCCGCCCACAACATTTCGCGCTTGGTACTGAAACGAGCTTCAACGTCATAAGGGGAGTGAATTTGGAAGGCGCCTTCGAGGTCGATCTTCCTCAGTTCGCCACCTCACGGGTCCATCGGGCGCATAGTACTGCTGCACCCAAACCTGTCGCAAGACCTGGACCATGGGCACTTCTCGCAGCCAGGATGGGGCCGTCTCATTGTAGATGGCTGAGAGGAGCTGGAAGCCATCGGCTCCAATCACTTGGGGTCAGCATATCCAAACGTGAAAAGTGTACGCTAAGCAAAACAGGATGTGCTTCTAATTTATGTACGTAGCTTCTCAGGAGGATTAAGGTGCAAGATTTTGAAGTTCGGAAGGTATGCCCTATTGTGAAATCCTCCATGGCAAGCGTTTTATCAAGAATGCTCATCCAGCTCTACAGGCTAATTCATCGCCTTAGCGTACAAAAAGCACGAAATGATGTGCTGACCCCAAGTAGGTATTTACCCTTTCAAAGATATCAAGCTGGGTCGTGCTGATGTTGAGTGGCTCTTGGCAACGCATGAGAACGGGCGTGGTCCAGTGGATTGGCTTGATGAACATGAGCATGAGCGTAAGGGATTGGATCTGCGCGGTGCTGACCTACGTCAAGTAGACCTGAGTCTTCTCCCATTGGCTCGTCTACGCGGCGGGCTCGCTTGGGATGAACATTCTGATCATACCACGGAGGAGCAATACAGCATGGCAGCTGTGCATCTAGAAGGAGCTAACCTCTATGGAGCGCATCTCGAGGGAGTCCGCTTAAACAGCGCATACCTGGAAGGAGCTAATCTCGGATATGCACACCTGGAGAGAGCCGATCTCATCAAGATACATCTAGAAGGTGCTAACCTCGAAGGGGCATTCCTGACGGATGCCGACCTCGGATATGCACATCTAGCGGGTGCTAACCTTAGCGGGGGGCGTTTGGGAGGAGGTTACATGAGAAACGTCATACTGAGCGATGAAAAGCGCGGAGGGCCTCGGCTAGTTGACATACGCTGGGGTGATATCAACCTTGCGGTGGTGAAGTGGGCGCAAGTGAAGATACTCGGTGACGAGTATGAAGCCCGACAGAAGAAGCGCAGTGGAAAGGTGAAAGCTAGAGAAACTCGGCTGAATGAGTACGAGAACGCTGTTCGGGCGAATCGCCAACTTGCTGTCGCACTCCAGGCACAAGGACTCAATGAAGATGCTGCACGCTTTGCCTATCGTGCTCAGAAGCTGCAGCGCATCGTGTTGCGGCGACAACACAGATTTGGACAATACCTCTTTTCGCTGTTGCTTGATGTGTTCGCGGGCTATGGGTACAAACCAGAACGATGCTTTTTTGTCTATGTTCTTGCTTTGGCCGGATTTACAGTGGCTCACTACATCGTGGGGATCATAGCTGGGCCGCATCTTAGCTGGTTGAGTGCATTAGCAGTGAGCATACAAAGCTTACATGGACGTATCTTCTCATTCCAGCCAGGTGATCCACAAACACTTTTGAATACAATCGAGGCATTTGTCGGCTTGTTCATTGAAGCTATTGTGGTTGCAATTATCACACAGCGCATCTTGGGCAAGTCATGAAGTGATGATTTCAGACATGCAAACTGTCTACATAATCAATCACCTGGTAGCCAACTGTGTGATCCTCTACAATGTGTTTGTAGTGAGCAAGGAACTGCAGCAGCTGGCACAGGAGGGCCGTGAATTCGACGAGCAGGCAGTAGTGGCGCTTTCCCCCTACATTCGACACCATATCAATCGCTTTGGCCATTACCAGCTCGACCTGACGCAGCACTCACCTCAGATCGAATACGATCTCCCTATTCCCACGAAAAAGCGGCAGGAGAAACTGACGGGACAAGCAACACCACCAAGGCGGAAGAAGAAACCAAAGAAGAAGCGGAAGAAGACGGTAGCTCGCCAAATGAGACTCTTCTCAACAGAAGAGGGTACCTGAGAGGCAAAAAATGCATGAACAGCACAAGTGGCCCAAAAATGAACGAATCGTTGTCATATCCATATACCAGAGTATGCCATATTACAAAGCAGCTAAAGAGTTTCTGGAATAATCTTTCTTTGTGAATGATACCACTCTCTACCACCTTGTTGTGCAACTCGTGGGTTATACAATGTATAATGAACGCGAGCTTTTTATGAGATATTGTTGAGAGGCAGTTTCATGCGTATACGAAATTATCGAGAGGTAGATCTGCCGACGCTCGTAGACATACAACAACTTGCAGCAAAAGCCGACAGTACGGAAGCCATGAGCGCAGCCGGCTTCGAGGAGTGGTTAGCACAGCCTGAACTTGAGGCAGACACGAATGTCTTTGTGATTACTGATGACGATGAGTCGAACGAGTGGGGCCAGGGAGGAACCCTGGAAGGCGTTGAGGGCGAAATTATAGGTTATACTGTGCTCCAGTTACGCTACAGCCGACACGCCTACCATTTTCTCTGTGAAGGAGCAGTTCATCCCGCGCACCGGCAGCGAGGTGCCGGCCGCGCCTTATTGATCTGTGCCCTCAATCGCGCTCGCACCTGGTCTGCCGACTTTGAGTTCGAGGCGGAAGAGAAAGGCCATCCTATCTACTTTGAAGCGCTCCTTCCTCTTCGCGATCCAGCATCACCCAGGCTGGCTGCCAGGTGCGACATGCAGCCAACCAATGAGCCAGTACTCGAAGGTATGAGCTTATACCGCCGGGAATTGTAGGACCCCCACCAGGAATTGCTACTATAGGACGGTTCGGCCCGGGAAGGCCGTTCATAGTAGGGGAACCCCGAATGGGGGACAAGTATAAAAGCAGCTTACCACCTCTATAAACGATAGCTTCTCTGCATCGGTTCTGGACTTCCCTTATTCGACTGGCTGCTCCCGCCATCCCCGTATCGCCCTGGCGTGCTGAGGGTAATGGCTGTATGTATCGAGCCGGAGGCGATGCCGGAAACGCGTCTCCCGCGTGAAGTGCTCTTCGGGCACGCTTCGGATGTAGTCGATGAGTCGGCGGTGCGTTTCATCCAGTTGCCTCAGTACGTCGGAGAGCGCAAGGCCCCGTTTCTGTTCCGTCATCTGCGCATTGAAGGCATCAATGCCGCCGTACTGGATGTATCGTGGGGGCCTGCCTCCTGTGATGATGAGCGGCAGGTACTTCAGCGCCTCCTCCTCCCACGTGGTCACGTGCGCAAGGATGTCTTTCACCGACCAATTGCCCATGACGCCAGGCTCCGTCAGCTGTGAATCTGACAAGCCAGCGTATGACTCGTTGATTGCCGCCCACGCCTTCTCAAGTTGTTTCAGAAGCTGTTGCTTATCCATGGTTCAGGTTTTGCCGATCCATCGCCACTAGTTCAGACCTTCTCGTACTCCGTCTTCACAGTATACGTGCCATCCGCAAGTTGCTCAATCGTATAATCACCGAATAGAACGGGATCGGTGAGCCGCAGGCAGAGGAAGATTCGCAGGGCTAGCTCGCGTATCTCGGTCTCGGCATGGGGGCTGGCACGCATTTCGATGACATGTCGCCAGGCGCGCGCATTGCCCGTTACGACGATAGGGGCCTCCGTCTCGTTTGGCAATACAGAACGTGCCGTCTGTTGCACCTTTTTGCGCAAGTCAGTTCGCGCTTCCGCGCTGAGAATACTTACGCCCGCCTGCTGCATTTCCAGTAAGCGATTAGTGAGAGACGCGTATTCATTTGCCGCCCGTTCGATACGCTGCAAAAACTGGCTATGCAAATCTTCGTCATCTTGATATTCGGGCCGCTCTACAAAGCGTAACATCCGGCCGGAGACGTAGCGCTGGCTCAGCTGGGAAAACCCAAATCCGGCCCGGTGGCGTACCATTTCGTGGGTGACGCTGCGAGATATTCCATAAAGTAGCAGGCTGAACGTGGCGTGCTCGAAAACGGAACCATGCCCTGAGGACTTGAGATTGTTGAAGTACCGTTCAGCATGTTCGTTAAACGTGCGTTTACGGCCAAAACTCATATAACAGACCTGCCCCGCGACCTTGCATAATTGTGCTCCGTCGGGCAGCCTTGTTGGATCGTCCAGGTACTCTGTGAAGTGCAGCGATGGATCAAACCCTTCTAGAAAGCCTGCCAGGCCGCCCATATTAAAATTTGGGCGTGCTAGAAGAGCTACTCCTGGTTTGCGTAGATAGGCTATACCACCAGGAGAGTAGTGGACGGGAGAAGCAACTGCGGGAAAACCTGAACTCTCACTCCCATTGAGTTGGTGAAAGAGTATCTCAAAATCGATAACTGGCACCTATGTCTCCTTACTACCAGACTACTAGCCGTGTTTTTTCTAGCACTAGTCTAGCAGCGTTAGAGGCCTTATGGGTTTACCGGCAGTTGTTGAGATGGCTCAAGCAAGGTATTTAATGTGGAGCGGCGGATGCGGTAAGCCTGGCGCGTTCCGCGATGGGGTAGCGTAATCGCTTCCAGGATGCCATTTTTAATCCAACGTCGCACAGTGGTATCATCTACCCGCAATTGTTTAGCAACCTCACGGACTGTGAGCAGATCCGCTTCGTCTTGTACCACGTTGACCTCTTTCTGGTCTTGTACTAAAGTGACGTTCAGTCCCCTCTTCTCAGAGTATGCTTTGGACTACCTCCATACCACCTATTTGACTATAACAACGAACAACCTGTATTTTGGTAACTCTAGTGTAAAAGTCGTTGTGCATTAAAATAACGTGCCAGGCATTAGATACACCCTGGGAACGATGAATGCTACCTGCTGCTCTTTTCGCTTGCTAAGCTAACCGCCAATCATTGACATGCTGCGGCTTGCACGTTTGAAGCGCTTATCACCGATGTAGTGCTTGAGTTCCTTGTTCCATACGGCGCGGCGAATAGTGTCAGCTAAGGCATCGTCGGAGGCGTCGGAGCGGACGACTGCCCGCAGATCGGTCTCTTCAATAGCAAAGAGGCAGGTGCGCAATTGCCCATCGGCAGTTAAACGAATGCGGTCACAGGTAGCGCAAAAGGGCTCGCTAACGGGATTGATAAAGCCGACTTCGCCTATGCCATCGCTAAATGTGTAGCGGCGTGCGGTTTCAGAAGGATCACCGCTGGTGATCAGTACAAGTGGACCATACTCTGCTTCGATAATGGCCTTCAATTCAGCTCCCGCGAGTATGTCCTCCTTGCGCCAGATCTGGTCAGCGTCAAGTGGCATAAATTCTATCCAGCGCATAACATACGCTTTGCGCCGTGCTAAGCGGGCGAAGTCAAGGACTTCATCTTCACTATAGCCCCGAATGGCGACGGCATTGATTTTAATGGGGTGGATGGATGGATACTTTTCCAGTTCTTCCAGGCCTTCCAGCACCCGCTCAAACTGATCGCGTCGAGTTAATTGTGCGAACTTCTCACGAACGAGCGAATCCAGGCTAACATTGATCCGATTGAGCCCCGCTTCGGCCAGTGCGCGTGCTTGTTGCTTCAAAAGAATACCATTGGTGGTCAGGCTAAGACTGCGCAACCCCTCGATTTTACGTAGTTGGCGTACAAGTTCGGGTACATCTCTACGAACTAACGGCTCTCCACCCGTCAGGCGAATTTGCTCTATACCTATGCTGACTGCAACGCGGGTGATACGCTCAATTTCCTCGTAGGAGAGAATCTCGGCCTTTTTAAGCCATGGTAAGCCTTCGGCAGGCATACAGTATGTGCAGCGAAAGTTGCACTTGTCAGTAATAGAGATACGCATACTTTTTATGCGGCGTCCGTAGCTATCGACGAGTAGGTCCATCTTATTGCCTCTTACTAAATATGCCTGGGTAACTAATATGTATGATTTACTATAGCACATAGATTCGTTGTTTGCCATGTATCTTAATATACCATATTTCATAAATAGGTAGTAATACATATCTTGCACACTAGTGCAAGGAATTGTAAGTCACTACGTCCACATTTGCCCCGCCTGAGCACAAAGAGAACAGGCGAAACAAGAAGTGAGCCCTTGTCTCGCCTGTTCTCTTTGTACTTAACTCTTGTGCTTAAACATCGTAGTAGAGTGAGAACTCGATGGGTACGGGGCGCAGGCGCATTTCATCAGCCTGTGCACGCTTGAACTCGACATAATGTTCGAGTACATCCGTAGTGAAGACATCACCTTCTAGCAGGAAGGAATGGTCATTCTCAAGCGCATCCAATGACTCGTACAAGGAGCCGGGAACAAAGCGATGCTCGCGCAATTCTGCTGCTGATGTATGGTAGAGGTCACGGTCCAATGGACCAAAGCAATGATCACTTGGCTCAATCTCGCGGCGAATGCCATCGAGTCCGGCCATCAGCAAAGCTGCGAAGAGCAAGTATGGGTTTGCAGCTGGATCGGGTGGACGGAACTCAATACGCTTTGCCACAGGGTTCTCGGTCAAGGGGATACGTACGGCAGCGCTGCGATTGCCTTTTGAGAAGACCAGGTTGACGGGCGCTTCAAAGCCAGGTACCAGGCGCTTGTAGCTATTTGTGGTGGGGGCAGCAATAGCAAGCAATGCTGCAGCATGCGTCAGTAGCCCACCGATATAGTAGCGCGCCAATTGAGAAATGCTGGCATAGCCCTCGGGATCAAAGAACAGTGGCTTCTCGTTCTTCCACAGACTCTGATGCGTATGCATGCCGGAGCCATTGTCACCGAACACAGGTTTAGGCATGAATGTCACCGTCTTGCCATGCTTGCGAGCTACATTCTTGGTGACATATTTGTAGAGCATCATGTTGTCTGCTGTCTTCATTAGTGTGTTGAAACGGATATCGATTTCAGCCTGTCCAGCGGCACCGACTTCATGATGCTGTGCTTCAACAGGCACACCGAGTTCCTCAAGCAGGAGCACCATCTCGCTGCGAATATCCTGTAGCGTATCATTGGGAGCAACAGGGAAGTATCCTTCTTTTACCCGCATGCGATGACCAAGATTAACACTACCGTTGCGTGAACTGTTCCAGTGTGCTTCATCCGAGTCTACCTCAGCGTATTGGATATTGTCGGTAGAGTTGTAGCGTACATTGTCGAAGATATAAAATTCAGCTTCTGGGCCAAAGTAGCTCGTATCAGCGATATCGCTAGAACGTAGATACTCCTCCGCTTTGCTTGCAATATAACGCGGGTCGCGGGTATATGGCCTTTTAATCCCCAAAGGGCCGGGATGAGCGATGTTGCAGATCAGGCTGAGTGTTGGAGCAACAGTAAAAGGATCCATAATAGCGGTATCAGGATCGGGGATGACCAGCATATCGCTTGTGTCAATTGTCTGAAATCCGCGTACGCTGGAGCCGTCGAAAGGTACTCCCTCAACAAAAGTGCCTTCTTTAAGTTCATGTAAAGGCACACTAAAATGCTGCCACGTTCCTGGCACATCCACAAATTTCAAGTCCACCATCTTTGCGCCGCGCTCTTTGGCAAATTGCAGTACCTCTTCGGGTGTCATGCCCTCAATTCTCCTTTTTTCTACCCAACTATGGCTGCTGAAATAGCTGGCTTATCTTGCCTGTATTGACATTTAGCTATTTTGCACAATACATTACATGTTGCTCAGCATACTGCTGATTTTAATTTCTGCTCATATGATACTTCACCTGCATATTCGTTGCTATAGGTAGTTTATCTGAAAGTAATAGCACTATTTTTGTGCAAAGTGCACAGATTTATTGCTGCTTGCACCTCCTTCAGGAAGATAGTAATATAGGCTGAACTAATTTATAGGAGGGGTGAATGGACTCACCGAAGCGAACTGTGCGGTTGGCTCCCGAGCCAGCTCCCCAAAAACCTCGACGACGACGAATAGGGTGTTTCGTTATCCCTGGCATAACTTTTTTACTGGGTATACTCCTTGGTGTAACGGCTATAGGGCTCTATGTACTATCAATTTCAGCCAATAGAACCGCTTTATCTACATCGCAGCCACCTCAGAGTAGCGATATCGTGGTACAGGCTGGCCCGGCTTACATTACTCATCTTGTTGACAGAGGTCTAAGAAATTCGGGAATGCTCAACGCTTCGCATGTTCAGGTTACGTTTGAGCGCGGGGATCGTATGATTATCAACGGAGATGACCAGATTGCTCTTGGCTTCACCGGTCATTTTACTATTGTAGTACAACCCCTTATAGCTTCCTGCCGGCTTAAAATACATGTCTTGCAAGCCAATCTTGCAGGTATCCCTATAACGGGATTTGTGGCAATGTTTGAAGATCAGGTCAATCAGCAATTACAGAGCAAACCAGCTACATTGCCTTCAGGCTTTGTCTATTGTGAGACAAGTGTGCGTACTGATCCACAGGGCTTGTATCTAACCGTCTCAGCAAAGCCCGTATAGAGATTGTGCAACACGCGTGAGAGGAGTACAATACTTTCTAGAAAAATAGATAGTGACCTCGTTGTCAGGAAAGATGGTAGGCTATGGCCAAGAAAAAAAACACGCAAATAGCTGTTTCGCAAGAAGATAACATACAAGCACAGCACATACTTGAGCAATATCACGAGATCGCCGGTAATTTGCATACGAGTACAGACCAGAAGCAGGCAGAAGATGCCTTGACTGAGATCAACAATATGCCGGAAGGCGCTCAGATAGCTCTGCTCAAAGCATTATCAAAAGAACTTCATACCGATGCTGCAGATGTCCTGATTGCCATTAATGAATTGAGTCCCATAAAAAGCGTCCGTAAGGAAGCAAGGCGCTCACTGATACGACTCGAAGGAGCAAGAATTTACCCACAGTGGAAGCCACCCGTTCAGCCAGCGGTGGCTTTGCAAATCACAGACGCCCCTCTACGCTTCTGGCAGGGTATTGTTACAGATACGGTCCCAACGGGTGAAGTAGAACTTCTCCTCCTCTTCGAAAATGAGGACAATCCTAGAGAGATACGCATCCTCGGATTTTTGCTCGAATTTTGGCATGATGGAGTCAAAGATTTCTTCACTAGAGTTGAAAGCAGGCGCAGCGTTGAAAATTTCATTGCTGGGACGCCTGCACGTTTACCCGGTATTAAAACAAAGAATTCCTCGTTAGCAGAAGGACGTCGAATGCTCCTGGATGCACTTGCCGTCAACAAACAACATGGCACGGTACCTCACAAAGATTACCGCTATAACCTCTCGCTTATAAATCGCCTCGTACTGGAAGCCCCTGACCTCGAAGAAGATGCTGACCTTGACGAAGAAACTGAGGAGAGCATCAATTTACATGACTTGAAACCCGAGGGGGTCATTATCAACTTTGTTGAGTCCTGGGTCAATGGTGAGTATGACATAGCCTATGACCTTCTCTCCAGTGATAGCCCTGTTCGCGAAGGACTTTCAAGAGATGAGTGGATTGAACGGCGCGATGCCTGGTCAGACGAAGCTAATCCAGGCGAACTGGAACCAAATTTTTACCACGAACGCGAACCTCAGGAATCGAGACTTTGGCTTCCCAATACAGTTAGCGCAATTCGCTCGGCCACACGCAAAGACATTGAGGTTGGCTGGTCCATCGAACTGGAAGAGTCATCCCTCAGCGACACACCTCCAGAACTCCCAGAAGCCACCGTTATCTACGAGGAAACAGGAAGGCATTGGTTTTGGACAAAGTATACTCTGGTCCAGGAACAAGACGAATGGCGTATCCAGGATATAAGCGATGAAGGAGCGAATGCCCTGGGTCTATCCGTTGCAGAATTGCAGAGGAGAATTCAAGAGCATAACACATTCCTGGAAGAGTTTGCGCAGAAGCAGAGATCGGTAGATAGAGAAAAAGCAGAGGAAAGCCTGGCAGCGATTGCCTGGCGTGTGATGCAAACCATCTATTACTTTGATGCTCTCATCAAGCAGTTGTCGTTTGACCGCTTAGTTTATCAGGAAGCCGCTTCTCTTTCGCTCTTGTTTCGCCAATTTGAGCGTTGCATCGTCTACCTGGAACTACTAATAGAACGTTTTCCAGAACAGCGTGCAGAGAACTTAAGGACACTGGCTACCGTACAGATAGACCTCAGCCAGAAATACTTTGACAGGGGAGACGATGAACTCGCTAAACGCTGCCAGGAACGTGCCGAAGAAGCGCTGCGCGAATCACTGGCTATTCAGGATAGCTTTGCTGCTCACATGTCCATGGCCGAGTTGCTCATAAATATGAATGAGCGCCTTGATGAGGCAGAAGATCACCTGCTGCAGGACAAAGCCATGACCACAGACCCGGCGGATGAGGCGCACATCGCACTCCACCTGGGCCAAATCGCTATGAAGCGAGAGCAATATGAGGAGGCGCTGAGCCAGTATCAACGTTTTGCAGAATACAATCTAAACTCTCCCGATGCCTGGTTCAACGTCGCTGAAGCACATAAGATGCTAAAGAATTTTGAAGAAGCCGACGCTAACTATAGGCGAGCCCTAAGCTTACAACCGGATGACGAAGAAATCTACTTCGTACTCAGCCAGATGTACTCCGGGAATGATCAACTTTCAAAGGCTATTGACGTGATCGAGGAAGGGTTAAGTGCCAATCCTGACTCTGTCTTCTTGACTATATCCCTGGCCACTTTGTACCTCGAAAGCCAGGACCTCCGCCAGGCGGAAATATTCCTGGAAAAGGCAGAGCGCATAGATCCAGAATCACAGAGTGTCCTGATGTTCCGCCAGATACTCAATTTGGCTAAAAACGAGCAATTTCACTACATCAATAGACCGAACAGACCTAAACTCAACAAACCTAAGAAGAAGAGGCATTAACTAGCACAAAGGAAAGGAGCACCTCATGGTAGCTGACATCAAGCGCGAGCTTGGACAATCACTCGGAACAGATTTTTATTTGATGGATGAACTTCTAACCGAGCAGGAACGCAACGTACGCGATAAAGTGCGCAACTTCTCTGACAAAGAGGTCATTCCAATTATCAACGACTACTGGGAGCGTGCCGAATTCCCCTTTGAACTCGTTCCAAAGCTGGCTGCCCTGGGACTCGCTGGAGCCGACATTAAGGGCTATGGTTGTCCGGGCCTGAGTCCGGTCGCCGCCGGACTTATGGCTCTGGAATTGGCTCGCGGCGATGCCAGCGTCTGCACCTTCTTCGGTGTCCACTCTGGACTGGCCATGCACGCGATCTCGCTGCTCGGCTCAGAGGAGCAGAAGCAGTACTGGCTGCCACCCATGGCACGAATGGAGAAGATCGGCGCCTTTGGCCTGACCGAACCAGACCATGGCTCTGACGCGGTGGCCCTGGAGACCCGCGCTCATCGCGTAGGCAACGATTACATCATTAACGGAGCCAAACGCTGGATCGGCAACGCTTCCTTCGCCGACGTCACCGTCATCTGGGCACGTGACGATGAGGGCAACGTGGGCGGCTTCCTTGTCGAGAAGGGGACACCTGGCTTCAATACGGGGATTATGACAGGAAAGGTAGCCAAGCGGGCTGTCTGGCAAACGGATATCACGCTTAATGATGTGCATGTGCCTGTAGAGAATCGTCTCGCGCTCTCGCGCAGCTTCAAGGACACCGCGCTCGTGCTTACTGCCACGCGCTCCGGTGTGGCCTGGGAGGCGGTGGGCCATGCCGTTGCCGCCTATGAAATCGCCCTTACCTATGCGAAGGAGCGCATCCAGTTTAGCAAGCCCCTGGCAAGCTTTCAGATCATCCAGAACAAGCTTGCCGCCATGCTTGCCAATGTAACAACCATGCAACTCCTTTGTCTCAGGCTCTCCCAGCTAGAGGCCGAAGGCAAGATGACAGCAGCTATGGCTTCACTGGCGAAGATGAACAATGCACGCCTGGCACGCGAGGTCGTTGCCGATGCACGTGAGATGCTTGGCGGCAATGGTATTCTGCTGGAATATCATATCGCCCGCCATCATGCCGACATTGAGGCTGTCTTTACCTACGAAGGCACCGATACTATCCAGTCGCTCATCGTCGGCCGGGAACTCACAGGGATGCAGGCCTTCTCGCATCGTTAGGCTCCCCTCAAACCACAATAATTACGTCCAGTCAGACCTCTGACTGGACGTAATTATTGTGGTTCATGCAATGAACTGCAAAAAATCTTTATGGTCGCCGGAAGCGATTTAGCGTTCTACAATCATGGCAACGCCTTGCCCACCACCGATACACAGGGTTGCCAGGCCATAATGCGACTGGCGCCTCTGCATTTCATAGAGCAAGGTTACCAGGATGCGCGTACCGCTGGCCCCGATTGGATGGCCCAACGCAATCGCACCACCGTTTACGTTGAGCTTCGATGCATCAAAACCCAACTCTCTCCCTATCGCTACTGACTGCGCCGCAAATGCCTCGTTTGCCTCCACCAGGTCAAGGTCGGTTACCTTCAGCCCCGCCTTTTCCAGCGCACTCTTGGTGGCAGGTACAGGACCCATCCCCATAACGCGCGGATCAACGCCCGCCGACGCGTAGCTCCGGATCTCTGCCATTGGCTTCAAGCCAAGCTCTTCGGCCTTCTTACGGCTCATCACAACGACGGCCGCTCCCCCATCATTGAGACCGGAAGAGTTGCCAGCTGTGACCAGGCCGCCCTCGGCCATAAAAGCTGGGCGCAGCTTGGTCAGAGCTTCAATTGTAGTTTCAGACCGTGGTCCCTGGTCCTTATCAAAAATGGTTGGACCCTTCTTGCCCGGCACTTCTACTGGTACGATCTCCTGCTTGAATACGCCAGCTTCAATCGCATGGGCTGCTCGCTGCTGACTTTGCAGTGCAAACTTATCGAGGTCTTCCCGGCTCAATTCGGCGGCCATGCAGATATTTTCTGCCGTCATTCCCATATGACAATCGTTGAAAGCGTCCCATAAGCCATCCCGTATCATTTCATCCACCAGTTTCCCATCACCCATACGGAAGCCAAAACGCGCCTTCTCAAGTAGATAAGGGGCACGGCTCATACTCTCCATACCACCGGCAACAATGATATCTGCGTCACCCAGCTTAATCGCCTGGGCCGCCAGCATGACCGCTTTGAGGCCACTTCCACAGACTTTGTTAATCGTCATCGCAGGGATTTCGACAGGCAGTCCGGCATTGATAGCCGACTGGCGAGCTGGATTCTGGCCCAGCCCGGCCTGCAGCACATTGCCCATGATTACCTCATTAACCTGGCCCGGCTTGAGGTCCGCGCGCTCCAATGCCGCCCGGATACAAATTTCGCCCAACGTCACCGCCGGCACTTCTGCCAGCCCACCACCGTAGGTACCAATCGCGGTACGTACTGCACTCACAATTACTGCATCTTGCAATTCGGCCATAGCCATATCTGCAAACTCCTTTGTCTATCATTGGCTCTAGCTAATCTAAGTTTCACGCCTATTAAATAGCACACTAAGAGAAATCACCCTCTGTATTGATTCTA
>WNGK01003083.1_pt1 | contig 18092 bp, 20 predicted proteins | sample 5400601 | NCBI WGS metagenome assembly WNGK01 (sample SAMN13153376, study PRJNA577476) | soil metagenome | isolation source: 60 cm soil or saprolite under Garry oak tree replicate 1 | place: USA:California | collected 2016-06-15
AGCCCGTCGTGGCTACGACGTATGAGCTGGGGTGGCGCGTTCGCGCTTCGGGCGGACGTGTCGATGCCAGCGCCGACGTGTACCGCACCGACGTGCGCGACGACATTTTCTTCATCGCCTCGACCGTCACCGGCGGCTACTTCAAAAACATCGGCGCCACGCGCCGTAGCGGCGTGGAGCTCGCGCTCCAGTGGCTGGGCCCGGCTGGTGCTCGCGCCTACGCCAACTACGGCTACACGCGCGCCACGTTCGAGACGACCGCCACCCTCGCCACCACCCGCGACACGGCCGGTGAGACAGTGACGCCGGGAGACGAGCTCCCGATGGTGCCGGACCACCGCGTGAATGCCGGGGTCGCGGTGCCGATGCTTCGTCCGCGGGGGAGCGCGACTGGTGTGGCGCTCATGGCCGCCCTGGACGCCCGCTACGTCGGGCGGCAGTGGTTACGCGGCGACGAGGATAACGTCACGCGCCGATTGTCCGACTATGCCGTCGCCGATCTGTCGCTCACGCTCACCTGGCGCGACTTGGAGCTGCGCGGTGCGGTGCGGAACCTGTTCGACCGGCGCGTCTTCAACTTCGGCACCTTCGCAGAGAATCCCACGGCGCCAGGCACGCCGGTACAGCGCTGGCTCACGCCGGGCTTGCCGCGCCACGTGCAGGTGAGCGTGAATGCAGACTTTTAGAAGCAGATCCTTCATATACTGGTGACGCCGAGCCACAAGTGGTTGCCAGATGACCGAGGGCAGGGTTTGTTTCCTGACACCCGATACCTGAAACCTTTCGCATGAAGATTGCCGTCTGCATCAAGCGCGTCCCCGATTCGGAGACGCGGGTGAAGATCGCCGCCGACGGCAAGTCGCTCGACGAAGCGGGCGTCAAGTTCATCCTCAATCCCTACGATGAGTTCGCCGTCGAAGAGGCGCTGCGCCTCAAGGAAAAAGCCGGGAGCGGCGACGTCGTCGTAGTCTCGCTCGGTCCCGCGGCGGCGCAGGAGACGATCCGCACCGCGCTCGCGATGGGAGCCGATCGTGGCGTCTTGCTCCAGACCGAAGGTTTCCACCCGGATGGCCTTGAAACCGCGAAGGCGCTCGCTGGGGAGCTCAAGGGTGCCGGGTTCGACCTGATCCTGCTCGGGAAGATGGCCATTGACGACTACAACCATCAGGTCGGTCCGATGATGGCCGAGCTGCTCGACCTGCCGTGCGTGACGACCGTGGCCCACCTCGAGATCGCCGGTGATAAGGGGACGGCGGAGCGAGAGATCGAAGGCGGCGTCGAGGTCGTGGAGTTCCCGCTGCCGGCGTTGCTCACCACCGACAAGGGATTGAACGAGCCGCGCTATCCCGCTCTCAAAGGGATCATGGCGGCGAAAAAGAAGCCGCTCGAGGTGAAACCCACCGCGCCCGGGCCCGGTGCGCTCGAGATTCTCTCTCTCACCCTGCCTCCCGAGCGACAGGCGGGCAAGATCGTCGGCCAGGGCTCCGCGGCGGTTCCCGAGCTGGTGCGTCTGCTGCGCGAGGAGGCGAAGGTCCTGTGAGCGATGTCCTCGCGGTGCTCGAGCAGCGGGACGGTGCCGTCCGCAAAGTCTCCCATGAGGTGGTGACCGGCGCCCGGCGTTTGGCGGATGCGCTGGGTGGGGGCGCCCGCGTGAACGCCCTCGTGCTTGCGGCCGGCCCGGTGCGGGGTGCGGACCAGCTGGGCGGGTTCGGCGCGGATCGCGTGGTCACGCTGACCCATCCCGCGTTCTCGAGCTACGCCCCGGAGGGGTACACCAGCGCGATCGCCGACCGCGTGAACACCGGCGGCTACGCAGCCGTCCTGTTCGCGGCGAGCGCCACGGGGAAAGATCTCGCTCCGCGTGTCGCCGCCCGGCTGGGGCGGCCGCTCCTACAGGACATCACCGACGTGAGTGTCGCAGGCGGCGCCGTGATCGCGATTCGGCCGGTCTACGCCGGCAAGGCGCTCCTGAAGGTCAGGGTGGCCGGCGGCCCCGCCGTGCTGTCGCTTCGGCCCAACGTGTTCACTCCCGTGCAGCGTCCCCGGGCCGGCACTCAGGAAAGCGCGGCGGTGGACGGCTCCCCCGGTCGCGTGGTCGTCAAGCAGATCAAGCCGGCGCCGGCAGGCACGCTCGACGTGGCGGAGGCACCGATCATCGTGTCCGGCGGCCGCGGGCTCAAGGAGCCGGCCAACTTCAAGGTATTGGAGGAGCTGGCGGCGGCATTCGCCGGACGCGCGGCCGTGGGTGCGTCGCGCGCGGTAGTGGACGCCGGGTGGCGCCCCCACGCGGACCAGGTGGGACAGACCGGCAAGACGGTGAGCCCGACGCTGTATGTCGCGGTCGGCATCTCGGGTGCGATCCAGCACCTCGCGGGAATGCGCACCTCCAAGGTCATTGTGGCCATCAACAAGGACAAGGACGCGCCGATCTTCAAGGTGGCGGACTACGGAATCGTCGGTGATCTCTTTGAAGTCGTTCCCAAGCTCACCGAAGAGATCAAGAAGCTCCATGGCTGAGGGAGCGGGGAGCGGGGAGCCGTTCCTGCCGGCTCGGTACCAGCCTCCCTTGCCCCTGGACCGGCTCATCCTGAAGGAGGGCGCCGAGGGCGCGGGCGACCGCATGGAGCTCGACGTCCTGATCGTCGGCGCCGGGCCGGCGGGCCTTGCCTGCGCGATCGAGCTGGCGCACCTCGCGCAGCGCGAGCGCACGGAATTGAACATCGGCGTGCTCGAGAAGGCCGAGGCGCTGGGCGAGCACTCCCTCTCGGGCGCGGTCGTGAACCCCCGCGCCTTCCGCGAGCTGTTCCCCGACTTGAAGGACGCCGACTTCCCGTTCCGCGGGCCCGTCACTAAGGAACGCGTGGCCCTGCTCAGCTCCCACCACGCGTTCACGCTGCCCACGCCCCCCACGATGCACAATGCCGGGAACTACGTGGCCTCGTTGTGCGAGATGGTGCGCTGGCTGGGCGAGCGGGCCGCGGGGCTGGGGGTGAACGTCTTCACGGGCTTCCCGGCCGCGAGCCTGCTGGTAGACGGGGAGCGGGTGGCGGGCGTCCGCACGGCGGTGACCGGCCTGGACCGCGCGGGGCGGCCGCTCTCGAATTACATGGCCCCGAACGACCTCATCGCGAAGGTGACGGCGCTGGCGGAGGGGACGAGGGGGAGCCTGTCGCAGGCGTGGCTCCAGTGGCAGGGCGTGACGTCCGAGAATCCGCAGATCTTCGCGCTCGGCGTGAAGGAGATCTGGGAAACGAGACGGCCGCTCGACACCATCGTCCACACGCTCGGCTGGCCCGTCCCGACGGATGCCTTCGGCGGCAGTTTCATGTATCCGCTCGAGTCGAACCTCGTGGCGCTCGGGCTGGTGGTGGGGCTCGATTACCGAGATGCCGCGCTCGACGTCCACGAGCTGCTCCAGCGGATGAAGCTGCACCCGTTGTTCCGGCAGTACCTGGAGGGCGGCGAGATGGTCGAGTGGGGTGCGAAGACGATCCCCGAAGGCGGTTACTACGCGGTCCCGGCGCGCCGCTCGGGCGACGGTGTCGTAGTGCTGGGTGACTCGGCCGGTTTTGTGGACGTGCCGTCCCTCAAGGGAATCCATTACGCCATGCAGTCGGGGATGCTCGCCGCGCGCGCCATCTTTGCGGGGCTCAAGGCGGGCGACGCGTCCGCCGCACGGCTCGCCGAGTACGACCGGCTGGTGAAGGCGTCTTTCATCATGCGGGAGTTGTATCGCACCCGCAACATGCGGCTCGCGTTCAAGGACGGATTCTATGCGGGTGGGGTGAAGGCGGCGCTGATGACGGTCACCGGCGGGCGGTTTCCCGGTCGAAAGATCGCGGTGGAGCCGGACGTAAATGTGGAGCGCAGACTCACCCCGGGCGCAAGCCCGGGGATCACCCCCGACGCCCGTCTCACGTTTTCGAAGGTCGATGGTGTCTTCAGATCGGGAAACGCGACGCGCGACACCATTCCGATCCATCTCGTGGTAGGGAATGATGTGCCGGCTGCCATGGCCGAGTTCTACGCCCGGATGTGCCCGGCCGGAGTCTACGAAGTGACGCAGGGCGCCCTGCGGGTGAATGCCCCGAACTGTGTCGACTGCAAGGCCACGGACGTGCTGGGGCCAAGGTGGACCCCGCGCGAGGGAGGGAGCGGGCCGAAGTACAAACGGATGTAGGACCGGGTATCACGCCCTTGGTTGGCATCGCCGCATCAGCCGCGACTCTCGGGCCACAGTTCGCAGCACGGTCATGCGACCACGCTTTTTGGTCAGGTGGCATCGTCAATCCCACCAATGGGTTAGCCAGCAAGGTCCCGGCGTCTCCATGGCACCGGGGATGCAGAGCACAGGGCAGGTTCTCTCATGACCAACGACTCCAGGCAGGACAACACCACGCGGGTTGGACGACCCCGGCGGCGCGGTTGGGACCGGCGGGTCGATCAAGGCCGCCGCATGGTCCGCGATCGCCGGCGCGAGCACATGGAGGTGCCGTTCGAGCGTCGCAATGGCGTCGAGCGACGCGTGGAAGCGTCCCGTCGCGCCCGGACAGGCCGGCGTAACTCGGATCCCGAAGGCTTTCAGCGGTTGAACCTGTAGTACTTCCCGATGGCCTGGCATACCGTGGTGATCGCCGTGCTGGCGCTCGCCCTCGCGTGCGACCTGTATCTGCGCGGTCGTGCGTGGTTCAGGCAGCGTAGGCATGCTGGCGGCCGGCTGACGTGGAACGAGAACCGGAGGGCGTTCTACGACCTTGCCGGCAGAGAGTTCGAGCGTGCGCGACGCTATGACCATCCATTCACGCTGGGCTACTTCGACCTCGACGACTACACCGAGGTGGCCGAGCGCTTCAGTCCCCTGACGGCGGAGGGGATGCTGGGGTTGGTGGCCGAGTCGGCTCGCTGCTCGATTCGCGCGAGCGATGTCGTTGCCAGGCTGGGTGGCGACAGCTTCGCCGTGCTGCTCCCGGAGGCGGGGCCCGAGGCCGCCGACACGGTGATCCGCAAGCTGCAACAGTCGGTGCGCGCCGCGTCGACCGAGACCGCGCTGCCGCTTTCGATCAGCGGGGGCGTCGTGACGTGCCTTCAGCCGACGGAGAGCCTCGAGGCGGTCATCGGAGCTGCGGATCGGCTGCTGTCCGGGGCGAAGGGCGCCGGGAACGACACCATCTGGTGTGAGGTGATCGCCCCGCAGCCGCTCGAGGCGTTCGAGCCGGCGCGGTTGCGACGCCCGTTCCGACTCCCCCCGGGATTCGACCTGCCGATGCCCCCGCCGCTGCGCCGCTTATAGTTCGGCCATCTTGATCCCGTCTACAATGAACTGCACCGCTATCGCGCACAGCACGAGCCCCATGAGCCGCGTGAGGATCCGCATGCCCGTTTGGCCGAGCTGTTTCTCCACCCGCGACGCGGCGGCGAGCGTGACGTAGGTCAGGAACGCCGTGAGCGCGATCGCCACATACACGCCGGCGGTCGCCACCACGCTCTTCGAGGCCCCCGCCAGCACCATAACCGTCGAGATCGCCCCCGGCCCGGCGAGCATCGGGACGCCGAGCGGCATGATGCCGACGTCTTCTTTCTCGATCCCCTCCGCCTTCTCCACCGCCGTCTCCCGCTGCTGGCTGCGCCGCGCCTGGACCATGTCGAGTGCGTTGAGGCCGATCAGTACGCCGCCGGCGATCTTGAACGCGCCGATCGTGATGCCGAACAGGCGGAAGATGAGGCTCCCGCCCAAGGCGAACGCCGTCAGCGTGATGGCACACGTCCAGGCCCCCCGCTTGGCCATGAGCCGGCGCACGTCGGCTGGGTCCCGCGCCGTCATGGCGAGGAACGTCGGAACCGCTGTGAGGGGATCGACGATGAACAGGACCGACGTGAAGATGAGGAACAGGTCTTGGAGCGTCCGCAGCGTCTCGCTCACATCGCGACCTGCACGACGCGGTCCTTGCCGGCGCGCTTCGCCGCATACATCGCCTGGTCGGCCTTGCGGAGCAGCTCGTCGGTCCCGGCCTCGGTGCCCGAGACCGCCACGACGCCGATGCTGGCGGTGACGGAAGGGGTGCCCCGGAACACCGTGCGGATGCCGGTCGCGAGCCGGGTGGCGGCCGCGTGCGCCACGTCGCCGTCGGTCTCGGGCATCAGGACCGCGAACTCGTCGCCCCCCAGCCGGCCGACCACGTCTGCCTGGCGCACGGCGCCGCGCATCGCGTCGGCCACGAGCCGCAGTACGGCGTCGCCGGTCGCGTGGCCGTGCGCATCGTTGACGGACTTGAAATCGTCCAAATCGAGGTAGATCAGCGCCAGGGGCCGGCCGTAGCGCCGGTTGCGGCTCAGCTCCTGCGCCAGCTCGTGGGAGAACGCCCGCGCGTTCAACACGCTCGTGAGCGGGTCCTGAGTCGCGAGCTGCTCGAGCTGCGAGTGCGTGTGCCGCAGCTGCGACAGGCCGGTGATGGCCACGCCGACCACCAGCAGGTACGCGAGCTCGTTGAGGACGCGGTAGTCGAGCAACGTCGTTGGGGGCAGCTGGTCGATGCCCACCGTGAAGCGCAGCAGACTGGTCGCCAATGCGAAGGCGATGCCCCAGTGCATCCCGTCGTGCCAAGCCGCGAGCAGCACGGGAATGATGTACAAGATCTCCAGCCGCAGCTCGATCGGCGCTCGCAGATTCAGGAAATACACACCCCCGACGACGGCGGCCGATCCGAGCAGTCGCAGCGCGCGGAGCAGGCCAGGGCGGGCGACCACTTAGAAGGGCGCCTCCGCGACGTGGTGCGGATCGTCCAACAGCAGCGCCGGGAGGGTCTCGCCCGCGGCCACGGCGGGCCGGTCTTCGGGGACGATCAGGAGCGCGTTCGCGCGGGCCATGGACGTGAGGATGCCGGAACCCTGCGGGCCCGTCAAGCGCGCCGTCAGGGCCCCCACCGGTCCCTCTGGGTTCACGACCGCCCGCAGGAAGTGGCGCAGTTTCGGCCCGAGCCTGATCGGCTCGCCTACGCACACCGGCACGGTGCGGCGGAACGGCAGGCGGTGGCCCAGCAGGCGGCGGACCGCCGGACGCACGAACAGCTCGAAGGTGACCATCGCGCTCACCGGATTTCCGGGGAGCCCGATCCACGGGGTTCCGCCGAGCAGGCCGAATCCGACCGGGGCTCCGGGGCGCATGGCGATGCGCCACAGCTTGATCTCGCCGCCCAGCTCCGTCAGGACCTCGCGCACGAAGTCGTGCTCCCCCACGCTCACCCCGGCGGTGGTGACGAGCAAATCCGCGCCGCGCGCCCCCGCGAGATGCTCGCGCAGGCTTTCCTTTGTATCGCGCGCCAGGCCCAGGTCCACGGGGATCCCGCCGGTCCGGCGGATCAATGCGTGGAGGGTGTAGGAGTTGGAGGTCGCGACCTTCCTCCCCGAGAGAATGTCGTCCGCACGGTCCAGGTCCACGATCTCGTCACCCGAACCCATGAAGGCGATGCGCGGGGCGTCGTGGACGAGCGGGCTGGCGTGGGCGATGGATGCGAGCACGCCGAGCTGGGCAGGGCCGAGGGGCGTGCCGCCGCCCAGCACGACCTCACCCTTCCGGATATCCTCGCCCCGGTGGCGGAGGTTCTTGCGGGCGTCCCGGCCGGTCACCACGGTGATCCGCCCGGGCTCCGCCGGCGCGGTGTCCTCCTGCCGTACGACGGTGTCGGCGCCGGCCGGCAACGGTGCGCCGGTGAAGATGCGGGTGACCTGCCCCGGGCCGATCGGCTTCGTGGGGAATTGTCCGGCGGGGACGCTCTCGACCACCGCCAGAGTGACCGAGTGCGGCGCGCCGGCAGTTTCCACGTCTACGGCGCGCGCCGCGTAGCCGTCCATCGCGGAATTGTCCCATGCCGGGAGGTCGATGGGGCTGATCACATCCTCGGCAAGCACCCGGTCCAGCACCTCGCGCAGCGGCCGGCGCGCCGCGGGGAGGGGGGCGATGTGCTCGAGGATCAGACGGGCCGCTTCGGTCGGCGTCACCATATCAGGGCGGAAGGATCTTGGCTCGGTCCCACGCGAGGTTGGCGATCGTCACGAGCCAGGCGGTGTCGGAGAAGCGGAACACTGGGAAGTCGGCACGATACTTGGCATGGTCCGTCACCATGGCGACCCAGTCTCCCGGGTCGTGAACGGCGGGGTCGAACAGCGGCTCGGGCCCCGCCGCGAGACGGTACACCTCGATCTTGGGCAGCGGAGCGCCCTTGAAGCCCTCGACGAGCACGATGTCGGCTTCCGCGAGATAGCGGCGCGCCAGGGCGATCGGGTCCGACTCCTGCTCGGTTCGCTCCCACAGCACCCGCTGCCCGGGCCCCTCCATGAGGACTCGCTCGGCGTGCCCTTCGTGCCAGTGACGCCACGAGTCCTTGCCGCGCTGGTCCGTGTCGGCGGGGTGGGTGCCGTGCTTGATGGTCATCACGCGGAATTTCCGGCGCACCAGCTCGGCCGAAAGCGCGACCAGGAGGGTCGTCTTGCCGGCGTTCTTGCGCCCGATGATCGACATCATCCGCGTTGCCGCCACGCCGCCTCCGCCCGCTCGAGGTCTGCCGGAGTGTTCACGTTGAAGAACAGCACCTCCGGGTCGCCGAACACGCGCACCCGTTCGAGCGGTAGTGTACCGACCTGCACATCGGCGTGGAAGCCGATCGCCCGCAGGTCGCCGTTAGCGAGCTGCCGCTCGATGGCGGCCCCGCACGCCGGCCCGTACACGGCGCACAGCGGCTCCACCCCGCGGCGGCCGCCGCTTTCGGGGAGGAAGGCGTCCCAGCCTGTCGAGCCCTCCAGCAGCGCCCGCAGCAGCTCGATCGTGAGGAACGGCATGTCCCACGCTACGCACAGCACCGGTCCCACGCCCGACACGACGGCGCTGTAGATCCCTCCCAGGCTGCCGCTCCCGGGGCGCACGTCGGGGATGGTGCGCAGGTCGCGCCGCCAGGTGGGTCCCTCCGGTGCGTTGGCGACGAGCAGCGGCGGCTCGCCGGTCACGGCGCCCACGGCGTCCACCACACGGTCCAGGATGCGGCGCCCTCCGAGCTCGAGCAGCCCCTTGGGATGCCCGCCGTAGCGGCGCGCGGCGCCGCCGGCCAGGACGGCGCCGCGCATCCTCAGACCCCGAGCGCCCGGTGGTCGACCATCAGGCAGCGGTCCATCACACAGGGAATGCCCGCTGCCTGTGCCCGCGCCCTTGCCGCGTCGTCCACCACACCAAGCTGCAGCCAGATCAGCCGGGGCGGAGGCCGCACGCCGATGGCCTCGTCCACGATCGGCCCGACGAACTCGCTGCGCCGAAACACGTCGACCAGGTCGATCGCGTAGTCCGCCGCCGCCGCGGTGAGGGTGGGGTAGCTCTTCTCGCCGAGGATCGTGGCGTGGCCCGGGTTCACCGGGACGATCCGGTAGCCTGCATCCCGGAGATAGCGCGCCACCCCGTGGCTCGGGCGCGTCGGCGTGGGCGATAGCCCCACGACGGCGATGGTGCGCGCCGCGCCGAGAATGTCGCGCAGCGCCTCCGCCGTCACATGTCCGGCCGGTGGACGTGCGGCGTGCCGCTCACCGCTCGCCCGACCAACACGATCCCCGTGCGCCGCGCGATGGTCACCGCCAGCGTCGAGGGGACGCTCGGGGTCGCAACGTAGGCGAGCCCGGCGCGCGCTGCCTTATACGCGAGCTCGGCCGAGATGCGACCGGTGACGAGCAGCCCGCGCCCGGTAATCGGCTCCCGCGCGACGACCGCGGCGCCGACCACCTTGTCCACCGCGTTGTGACGCCCGATGTCCTCCGCGTGGAACAGCAGACGCTCGTCGTCCGTGAGCGCGGCGGCGTGGATCCCGCCGGTCTCGTTATAGCGCTCCCCACGCCCGAACAGGTCCTTGAAGAGCGCGCGCAAGCGCTCCGGCGCGGGCGGCTCGCCCCGCGCCGGTGCGTGCGCCACCTGGTGCGGATCGGCGAGGAAGGTGGACACGGCTCCGCACCCCGAGGCGAGCACCCGCTTGCGGTTCTCACCTTTGACGGCCGCCACACGCTCCGGCTTCACCTCGGCCCAGAACCCCAGGTCGGGGGCACAGGGTCGCAGCTTGAGCAGGTCGTCCAGCGACTCGATGTAGCCCTCGCCGTGGAGCCACCCCGTGGCCAGCTCCTCGAGCTGGTCGGGCGTGCACATCCACGTCACCGCCGGCTCGCCGTTCACTTCCAGCCACACGGCCATCTCTTCGACCACGGCCGAGTCGGCGAGCATGCGCCCGCGGCGGGAACCGGCCTCACGCTCGGGGACAGGGTTAGCTGACCCCGGGCGCGAGCCCGGGGATAAAGGATCCCGGTTCGTCGGGGACCCCGGGCTTGCGCCCGGGGTTAGTGGCTCAGGCTTCACCGAAATACTCCGAGTAGATATGCGGCCCCTCCTGCACCCGCACCGCGTGCAGCGTGACGCCTTGCGGGAGTTGGGGCGCGATTCGCTCCCACACGTACACCGCCAGCGCCTCCCCCGTCGCGAGCCGGCGCCCAGGGGCAAACTCGGGGAGCGCTTCGTTGATGCTCCGGCCGTCGAGCCGCCCGGTGATTTCTTGGGCGAGCAGACGATCGAGCGCCTCGAGGCTCATCACGCCACCCGCTTCCGCCTCGAGCGGCCCCTGCACCGTGACCCGGCACTGGTAGCGGTGGCCGTGCTCCACCGCCGCCCGCCCGAACTCGCGGGCGTTCCGCTCGTCGGGCCAATCGGCGCGCCGGATGGCGTGCGTGGCGCTAAACTCAACGATGCGCGTAAGATAGCTGATCGGCACGATTAGAACACTCGCACCGCACTCGCCTTGAACGAGAAGACCACGGGACCTCCTGGCGTGAGCCCCAGATCCCTGGCCGCCTCCTCGGTGACGACCGCCACGAGCTCCACGCCCACGTCCGCCGTGACTTGGACCGTCCCGGGCCGCTGGTGCGTGAGTCGGGTGACGCGTCCCGTGAACACGTTGCGTGCGGAGGAGGCGAGCGGTTCGCGACTCACGAAGATGTCCGTCGGCGGCACCGCCAGGATCGCGGGGCCCGTCTTGTCGGTCGTCGCGGCGATCTCGATCGTGCCGACGCATACGTGCTTCAGATCGCCGCCGCTTCCGGTCGCGGGCAGGTCCACGCGGAACAGGTTCTCCGGCGTGACGGGTGACAGCCTGCCTTCGGCGAGGGCGCGCACGTCATCCGCCCAGCGGTACGCGTCCTCCAGCTGGTGCGAGGCGAGACACACGGCGAGCGGGCGGCGAGCGCGCTCTTCCGCCAGCGCGCGGTACAACGTCTGGGCCGCCGCGCGGTCGGCGGAGCTGGCCGGCTCGTCGAGCAACAGCACGTCCGGCTCGACCGCGAGCGCTCGCGCCACCGCCACCCGCTGCACCTCGCCGTCCGACAGCTCGTGCCGCCTGCGACGGAGCAGCGCGGCGATCCCGAGCCGCGCCGCGACGTTCTCTACTCTCCTGTTCACCTCTGTGCGTCTGATCCCTCTCACCTGTAATCCGAACTCCAGATTCTCACGGATCGTGCCGCGCAACAGCACCGGCCGCTGCTCCACCAGCGTGATGCGCCGCCGCGCGGCTGCGCGGGCCACGGCGACGCCGTCGAGCCGCACCTCGCCTTCGGTGGGGCGCTCGAGCAGGGCGAGCAGCCGCAGCAGGGTGCTCTTGCCCGATCCGTTCGGGCCCACGATCGCGACGCCCGCGCCGGGGGGGACCGTGAATCGCTCGATGTCGAGCACCACGCGGCCGTCGTAGCGGTGACGCACGCCGACGAGCTCAAGCATGACCGCGGCCCTGCAGCGCCTGCAGCGCGACGTTCACGAGCAAGGCGAGGAGCAGGAGGATGAGGCCGAGCGCGAGCGCGAGCCCGAAGTCGCCCTGGCTCGTGTACAGCGCCACCGCGGTCGTGAGCGTGCGGGTCTGGCCGCGGATGTTGCCGCCCACGGTCATGGCGGATCCGATCTCCGCGACGACGTGGCCGAAGGCGGTCGTGATCACCGCCGCGAGGGCGAACCGGGCCTCGCGCGCCACGGTCCACGCCGTGCGCCAGCGGCCGGCGCCGAGCGTCTCGGCGGTGCGGCGGATGCGGGGATCGACGCCCTGGACCGCGGCGGCGGCAAGCGCGGCGGCGATCGGGAATGCGAGCACCACGTCGCCCACGGCGATCGCCTGCCAGGTGTAGAGCCATGCGAGACCGCCCAGCGGGCCGCGTCGGGAGAGCAAGCCGTAGAGCAGCAGGCCCACGACCACGGTGGGGAAGGCGAGGGCGGTGTTTACGACCGTGAGGGCGGCACGGCGTCCCCAGAAAGGCCTCGTGGCGAGCACGAACCCGACGGGGATCCCGAGCCCGCAGGCGAACACGGTGGCGATGAGGCCGATCTTGAGCGTGAGCAGCGCGATGCCGTACACTTCGACATCGCCGGAGAGGAGCAAGGCGACCGCGCGCCGCAGTCCCTCCCCTAGAAAGTCCATCCCACACCGATCGTCGCCCAGGGATGTGACGTCCACTCGGTGAGCGCCGCGGTACTTGGCAGGACCGGGGTGTTGTCGATCAGGTCCGGCTGCTTGAACTGGGTCGGATACTTGAGCTTCCAGAGCACTAGCCGGAAATCGCCTCGCACGGAGAGGCGCCGGGCGGGGTACCAGCGCAGGCCGGCGTTGGGAGCGATGGTGAACGTCGTGCCGAACCGGTAGCCGCTCGAGTCGCGCGGCGACCTGCCGCCGATCGCCACGCCCAGGGCGCCGCCCACGTACGGGGCGAACCCGCGCCACGTCTTGCGACCGGTGAGCACGAGCTGCAACCCCGCGTCGAAGAGCACGACGTCGTTGTTGACGGGGCCGGTCTTCCGCGAGGTGGTGTCCTTGAACGGGTCCACGACGAAGCGGGTCGTCCGCCCGTAGGCGAGACCGAGCGATGCGCCGATCGCGCCGAACAGCGCCTCGTAGCGGATGCCGGCGGTGTTGCCGTCGGAAAGGCCGACGCCCACGCTGCCACGGCTACCACCCAGATATCCGAAGGTGAGGACCCCAACCGCGCCGCGACGGACGTCCCGGTAGGGAGATTGACCGGGCTCGTGGCCCACTTGGGCGGCGACCCCGTTGTACGACGCTACGACGATAAGCCATACGAGGGCTCCGAGGGCGGGTCGTAGCGTCATGTCACGTCTTTCATCGGTCCATCTCCCTGAGGTCCCGCCCCGTCATCTCGGGCGGCGGTTGGAGATCGAGCAGCCGGAGCACGGTGGGGCCGACATCGCGGAGCGCGCCGCCGTGGCGCAGCGGCCCGCGCGCCGCGTCGTCGATCAGGAGGAACGGCACCGGGTTCGTGGTGTGCGCCGTGTGCGGGCCGTCCGTCATGGGGTCGATCATCAGTTCGCAGTTGCCGTGGTCGGCTGTGACGAGCAGCGTGGCGCCGCGCTGCTCGGCGCTCTTCACGACCCGCTCGAGACACTGATCCACCGTCTCCACGGCCTTCACGGCCGCGCGTAGTACCCCGGAATGGCCGACCATGTCCCCGTTCGCGTAGTTGCAGAGGATGAAATCGTGGTGCCCCGCCTCGATCGCCTTGCACAGGACGTCGGTCACGCCCGGCGCGCTCATCTCGGGCATGAGGTCGTACGTGGCGACCTTCTGGGAGGGCACGAGTAGCCGCTCCTCACCGGGGTAGGGCGTCTCCACGCCGCCGTTGAAGAAGTACGTGACGTGCGCGTACTTCTCCGTCTCGGCGGTGCGGAACATCGTCTTGCCGTGGTCGGTCAGCACCTGCGCCACGATCTCCGACAGCACCATCGGGCCGAACGCCATGGGAAAGGGAAACGTCTCATCATATTGGGTCATGGTGACGAGGTCGACCTTGGGTCGCGTGCCCGTGTCGAAGCCGTCGAACCCGTCTACCGCCAGCGCGCGCACCATCTGGCGCATGCGGTCGGCCCGGTAGTTGAAGCAGAAGATGCCGTCGCCCGGGCGGATGCGCGGGGTCCCCGCGACGACCCGCGGTTTCACGAACTCGTCGGTCTCACCGGCTTCATAGGCCCGACGGACGCCTGAGATCGGGTCGGCGGCGACCTCGCCCACGCCGTGCACCATCGCGTCGTAGGCGACCTTGGTGCGCTCCCACCGTTTGTCGCGGTCCATGGCATAATAGCGACCGACCACGGTGGAGACGACGGGGGCGAGCCCCTCGACCAGCTCCTGCATGAACGCGAGCGCCGACTGCGGCGGCGTGTCTCGCCCGTCGAGCCAGGCATGAATCGCGACCGGCAGCTCGTGCTGATGAGCGAGCGAGACGGCGGCCACGAGGTGTCGATCGAGCGCGTGCACGCCGCCGTTGCCGATGAGGCCCAGCAGGTGCAGCATCCCGCCACGCCGCTTCACCCGCGTGCACAGCTCGACGAGCGGCGGCAGCCGGAAAAACGCGCCGGACTCGATGGCCTGGGAGATGCGCACGATGTCCTGCGGCACGACGCGCCCCGCCCCGAGGTTCAGGTGTCCCACTTCGCTGTTGCCGATCTGTCCTTCGGGGAGACCCACGGCGAGCCCCGACGCGTCGAGCAACGTGCGGGGCGCGTTCGCCCAGAGGCGATGCCAGGTGGGCGTCCGCCCGAGCTCGACGGCGTTCCCCTCCCGGCCGGGACGGAAGCCCCAGCCGTCGAGCACGATCAGGACGACCGGGGTGCGCGGCCCATGCCTCTTTGCCATATTGGAGGGGATGCAATCTAGCCGGGCCCTCCGCGCCCTTCCAGTTGTGCTGGGGCTCGTCAACCCCCTGTCGCTCGCCGCCCAAGCACGCTACCGCGTCACCACCGACGGGGCCTGGTTCTCCCAGGAACCGAGTGGAAAGCGCTTGGCGCGCCTGGCGCGCGGGGCCGTGCTCATGGGTAGCGAGGCGCAAGGCGACTGGCAGGGCGTGATGCTGGAAGGCTGGATCTTCACGACGTCGGTGGGCCCGACGCCGCGCGCGGGCTACGACCTCACCGTAACGCGCGCGCCGGAGGAGAACCTGCGCTCCGCGCCCGCGGGCGCGCTCATCGGGAAGTTGCCCCAGGGGTTCCTCCTCAACAAGGTCGCAGAAGGCACTGCGGGTCGCTGGGTCCACGTGACGCGCGCCGGCTGGGTGGAAAAGACGGACCTCGAGTCGGTCGCGCAGGTGGCCAGCTCGCGCACCGCCGCACCGGACTCGGACACGATCCGGGTGCGGCCGACCCTCGTCCCCAAGTCCGCGGTCGCGCCGGCCACGGGGCATGGGTCCATGGCCGGTTCACCGGACACGACCGCCAGCTCCTCCGCCCCCGTGGATCCCTCCCGCGTCGAATCCGCCCGGCGCACGGTGCTGTACCGGTCGCCGGAGGGGCAGCCGGCGGGGACGCTCGCGCCGTCGGCGCCGCTGCGCGTGCTGGGGCGCTCGGGCGAGTGGACGCGCGTGGAGCTCGAGGGATGGGTCAAGAGCGCGGACCTGGAGATCGCACCACCCGGTGTGCTCGTGGGCATCACCGCCGCCGAGCTGCGCACCGACCCGCAGCGCTATGCCGGTCAAGTGCTCCGCTGGACGCTGCAGTTCATCTCGACGCAGCAGGCCGACGAGCTGCGGCCCGAAATCCCGAACGGCGCGACGTACTTCCTGGCGCGCGGGCCACTCCCCGAGCGGGGATTCGTGTATGTCGTGGTCCCCGAGGCGAAGCGCCCGCAGCTCGAGACGCTCACGCCCCTCGCCACCATCCAGGTCACCGCGCGCGTGCGCGTCGGCCGCACCCGGTTCCTCGGCAACCCGGTGCTCGACATGATCAGCCTCGAGACCCTGCCATGAACGAGATCCTGCGTGACCGCCTGCTGCGAAAGCTCGACGCGCTCCCCGACGACAAGGCGTATCAGGTGCTCGACTACGTCGAGTTCCTGGAGTCGAAGTACGCCGAGCGGCAGGCCGGCGCGCCGCCGTTCCAGCGTGTGGCCGAAACGCTCGAAGACACGCTGCGAGCGGGCCGCGTCCCGGTCAACATCATCAAGGGCACGATGGACGCCGTGGGCAAGGCGGGAAAGTTGCTCGAGAAAGTGGCGGCCGCGGGGAAGGCAGCAGTGGAGGCGGCGAAGGACAAGGACAGGGTTAAGGTTGAGGAAACGCCACCCCCCCAGTAACTTTCGCCATGGGAACCTTCCGGCCCACAGCCGCCCTCACATTTGACGACGTTTTACTCGTTCCGCGGCTCTCGAGCGTGCACCCGCGGAACGTGGACGTGCGCTCGCGCTTCACCCGCGGCATTCCCCTCAACGTCCCCCTCGTGTCCGCCGCCATGGACACGGTCACCGAATCGGAGATGGCGATCGCGATCGCCCGTGAGGGCGGCATCGGCGTGATCCACAAGAACATGCCGGTCGACCGCCAGGCGGCCGAAGTGGACAAAGTGAAGCGCAGCGAGTCGGGGATGATCCTGCACCCGATCACCCTCGGGCCGGACCGGCCGCTGCGCGAGGCCGTGCGCCTGATGGAGCGGTTCCACATCTCGGGGGTGCCGATCGTGGACGACGCCGGGCGCCTGGTGGGTATCATCACCAACCGCGACCTGCAGTTCGAGCGCGAGCTCGACCGCCCGATCCGCGACGCGATGACGAAAGACCGCCTGGTGACCGCGGCGGTGGGCACCACCCTGGACGAAGCGGAGCGGATCCTCGGCAAGCACCGCATCGAGAAGCTTCCGGTGGTGGACGAGCACGGTGTCCTCAAGGGTCTCATCACCATCAAGGACATCTTCAAGCGCCGGCGGCACCCCCACGCCAACAAGGATCAGCACGGCCGGTTGCGTGTCGCCGCCGCGGTGGGCGGAACCCCCGATGCCCTGGCTCGCGCGCGGGCGCTCATCGACGCGGGGTGCGACGTCATCGTCGTGGATTCGGCGCACGGCCACTCCGAGGGCGTGCTCAAGACCGTCGCCTGCCTGCGCGAGGCGCATCCCGACGCGCAGCTGGTGGGCGGCAACGTGGCGACGGAGGCGGGCGCGCGGGCGCTGGTCGAGCGCGGCGTGGACGCCGTGAAGGTGGGGGTGGGCCCGGGGTCGATCTGCACCACGCGCGTGGTCACCGGCGTCGGCGTCCCGCAGATAACGGCCATCGTCGACGGCGTGCGGGGGGCGGGGCAAGGTGACGTTCCGGTGATCGCCGACGGCGGCATCAAGTACTCGGGTGACGTGGTGAAGGCGCTCGCCGCGGGTGCCGAGAGCGTGATGATGGGCTCGATGCTCGCGGGCACGGAGGAGAGCCCGGGGGAGTCGTTCCTGCTCGAGGGTCGGCGCTTCAAGGTGATCCGCGGCATGGGTAGCCTCGGCGCGATGGAGGAAGGCTCCGCCGATCGGTACTTCCAGGAGGGGGAGGTCTCGCCGTCCAAGCTCGTGCCCGAGGGCATCGAGGGACGCGTGCCCTACCGGGGCCCGGCCTCCGACGTGCTCTTCCAGATGGTGGGTGGGCTCCGCAGCGGCATGGGCTATTGCGGGGTGTGCGACATCAAGGCGCTCCGCACCGAGACCGAATTCATCCAGATCACGACGGCGGGCTTGCGCGAATCGCACCCGCACGACGTCGTGATCACGCGGGAAGCGCCCAACTACTCCTTGTAAGGTCCAGTCCGGCGTTGTTGCGTTGACGCAGCAACAGTGTCCGGTTTGAGCGCGCGAACCGCGCGGCGTGCGCCTTGCGGTCGCGTGCACATGCCATGAGCCCTTCCTGCCGTCGGGCGAATGTCGCGCTGATCGCCAGTCTCTTGGGCCGGTCGCTGCCTGGCCAAGGTCAGCCGGACAGCATCAAGCAGCAATCCGTCATCGACGCCGCGACGGCCGTGCGGGAGCGTGGGGCCCGCAGTTTGACCGACATCCTCATCAGCCGGGTCCCCGGCCTCCTCGTCGTCCCGGCCTCCGGTGTGAACGGCATGGGGTCGCGGATTCGCCTACGGGGCGTGCAGAGCCTGGTGGCGACCGGGCGCCCCTCGTGCTGTTGGACGGCATGCGCATTGAGGTGGGGGAGGATGCCTTCTCGCCCAGCGCCCCGCCGGGCTTTCCGTTCGGCTCTTATCAGCAACCGCTCCCTCCCGGTCCCCTCCGGTTGGACGAC
>WNGK01003624.1_pt1 | contig 18092 bp, 17 predicted proteins | sample 5400601 | NCBI WGS metagenome assembly WNGK01 (sample SAMN13153376, study PRJNA577476) | soil metagenome | isolation source: 60 cm soil or saprolite under Garry oak tree replicate 1 | place: USA:California | collected 2016-06-15
TGCAAGTCGGCGGCGGGTGGGTGAGCGGCGGTCCCGCGCTCGAGCGCTGGCCGCCGGGCGATGCGGACCTGCTGGCCGCGTGGCTGACGGCCCTGCGCGCGGTGTGCGCGGCGGAGTCGTACCCGCAGGACGAGGACAGCGTGCGCCTGCTGGCGATGGCCCTGCTCGCGGTGCTCGGCGAGGACGGCGAGCCTCGCACCGGCGGCCTGTGGCGGCCGGTGCACGCGAGGCTCCGTGATCTCTGCGACAGATATGACAAGTCGTCGTGGGAGCCGTTGCACGCGGCCGACCGGTACTACGACCCGGACACCGGAACGCCGCTTGCCGGGGTGGTGGCGCTGCTGGCTGGGTTCGGCGCGGTGGCGGGCGACCCAGGCGAGCCGCTGATCACCCCGCTGGGCCGCTGGGCGGCCGGGCATCTGGCGGCCGGCCTGCCCGGGCTGGCGGACCCTAGCCTGCCGGCCAGCGAGATGATCGCCGAAGTGGCCCGGTTCGGCGATGAGGAACAGCGGGACCATGTGGCATGGGGATGGCTGGCCGAACGCCAGCCCGCCGAAGCGGCGCGGGTGATCCTCGCCGCCGCCGAGGGGATGCCGCCGCTGCTGCGCGGCGTGGCCGTCGGCGTGGTCCAGCGGCTCGGCGAAGACGCGTTGCCGGCCTGGCGGGAGCTGACGGCCGCGCCGCGCGTCGGCCCGCACGCCCGCGCGGTGCTGGCCGCCTGGGACCAGGGACCCGAACCCACTGACGCTGACTGGGATTGGCTGGCGGTGGAGGCCGCGGCTGCCGCGCTGCAGGACAAGGGTCCGGACGAGGCGCTCTGCCGGGTCTGGGAGAGCATGCCCGGGCCCGACCTGGACACCTGCCTCTCGCAGGTGCGGGCCACGGGTCACCCCGGTGCCGCGGAACTCTCGCAGGCGGTGGCCGAGTTCGCCGCCTCCGGCGCGCCGTGCAGCATCGACCAGGTGGCCGAGCTGAAGGTCTCGCTGCCCGGCTCGCGGCCGCCGATCTGGCGGCGGATCCTCCTGCCGGCCGCCGCCACCCTGGCCGACCTGCACCAGGTCATCCTGGTGCTGTTCGGCTGGGACGGCGACCACCTGCACGTGTTCCAGGCAGGACAGAAGCGGTACAGCGACCCGTTCATGAGCCTGGAAGGGACCGCGGACGACGACGCGGTCCGGCTTCGGGACGTGCTGACGCCGGGCGGGAAGGTCAGCTACACCTATGACCTCGGGGCGTGCTGGGAGCACGAGATCGCGCTGGAGCAAACGGTCCCGCGCGACGAGGGCCAGGACTACCCGGTCTGCGTGGCGTACAAAGGCGACTCCCCGGTGGAGTACTGGTGCGAGGACGACCCCGAAGAACCCGGGCCGTTCGACCTGGCCGAGGTCAACCGCAAGCTGGCCGCACTCGCCGGGGCGAAGGAGTGAATGTGGCACCTCGGGCCATGAACCATGGTGGCGGCGAGCCGTCGCTTGCCTCCCTCATCGAGCGCAGCACGGAACTGAAGCGGAACCTGTTCGATTTCGCGCTTAGCCCGTGGACGCGCCCGCCTTCGAGCTCCGCCCGAACTCGCCGACGCCGAGACCACCGGCATCATCTACGACGAGACCGACGGGCTTAACTTCTATAACGAGTACGGGACGCTGCGCGCCCTGTTCGCCGACCCGGCTCTCGCGGCCGGCAAGGAAGTACACCGACCTGCTGCGCGGGTACCCACGGTCGGAGACGCCCTGATGCGTCGGCGAAGGCCCTGGCACGACGAGCGCAAGCCCCGTCCCGGCATCTCCGTGATCGGCGCCCGCGTCAGCGTACTCGTCCGTCGGTAGATAATGGCCGGACATGGAACTCAACGATCGAGAATGGGGACGCAAGGGCGCGACGCTGAGCGACAAGACGGCTCGCCAGGATTACGGCCTGACGCAAGATGAGATCTTCGCGGCGATCGACGCGGGCAAGCTACAGTACCGGCCCGCCGCGATGCACGGGAACCCGTGGCTGCGGCTGCTCCGCCGCGAGGTCGAGGATCTCGCCAGGACCCTGCATAGCGAGCGCTACCTGCGGGAACAGCAGGCGCGGGCCGAGCTGGCGCGGATCAACCGCGAGCGGAAACAGCTGTCTGCTCAGCTCGCCGCTCTCGGGGAAAGGCGGGCCGCGCTCCTTTGCGAACTCGGCGAGCAAGGCTCGCCACGGCAGTGACCCTGGCCCCGCGATCGCGATGCGGGTTTCAGCTCTCCTCGTACCACTCCCACTCCGGGCACTCGTCCGTCAGCGACTGCAACGAGAGGTGCAGTGGCTTCACCTTCTTGTACACCATGCGTGCCAGGTCATCCGCCGTGCCGGGCAGGCCCATCCGGACAAGCAGCATGTCCTCCTCGGTGTCCTCGCGACATCCGTACAACCCCAACAGCACGGCGATCGCGATATCGGCCGCCGCACGCCGGGCGCCGCGTTCCTGCCGCCGGGTGAGGTCATCAAAGTACGGCTGGAGCACATCCAGGACCCGTCCTCGTCCCGCATCGAGGGACACCGTCCCGCTGGCACGAAGCGCCCGCAGTCTGGCCGTGATCTCGTCGCCGAGTTCCTGTTCGTCTTCCACGACCAGCACCAGGACGTGATCTCCTCTGCCTCGGCGGCCAGCTCAGGATGCCGAAGGAGCAACTCGGCCAGCAGGACAGAACACTCGTCATCAGACAGCCGTCGTTTCCAGGGACGCACCTCGCGGCGCACGCCCGGGCCAGCCCGGCCGCCCCGGCTGCCCGAGCCCCAGATCGTGAGGCGGCGAGTATCATCACGCGGCGCCATCGTGATCGGCGGCCAGCGCATCCAGGTCGGCCTCCCGCATGCCGGCAAGACCGCCGACACCACCATCAAGGCCGACACCTACCGCATCACCATCGAAGACGCCCTGACATTCACCGCGCCATGGGCCACCAGCCACGACATCAGGCGGCACGAGGCATCTTCCTACCCCCGTTCGCAAGCCGGAAGACCGATCAGGCCGTGAGGCAAAACAGAGGGGATCGCCCCGGCTCCGCTTGATGCCTGACACTCCCGCTCATGCTCGCCCGAACGCCCACGCCACCATCAGCGGCAGCTCGTCTCTCCAGAAGGCATCACCGTGGGATCCGACGCGCTCGGTCATCACAACTTCAGCGCCGGCATCGCGCAGCGCGGTCGCCCATCGGGTGGCGTTCTCGCGGAAGAACGGCTCCAGAGTGCCTGCGACGAGGTACGCGCGCGGAAGAGGACTCGGCATAACGCCAGGCGGCCTGTAGCCGCCGCCAGGCGAGGCGCAGAAGATCGCGCTGTAGACGCTAGGATGCCGAAGCCCGATGGCGAGGGCCAGCTCCCCACCCGCCGAGGCACCGAACACCGCGGTGCGTTCGGCGGGCATCCTGACTCCGAAACGCGCTCGCACCCATCGACGAACGTCCTCGACGAAGAACTTCTCGTGTGCCGCGAACCTCTCCGGCTCAAAGCCCGGTGAGTACTCATGCAGCCGCAGCGTCTCATCGGACAGCCGATGGACACCGACGATCATTGCCGGGGGTACGTCAGCCGCCTCAACGGATTCGCTCCATTGCGAGATCAGCTGACCGTCCCCAGCGAACACGACGGCCTCGGCCGGAATCGGCGGGACATACACAGTGACCTGCCGACCACCGTCGTACCCGACGAGTCTCTCGGTGACGAGCTCACCCGCGATCGACGACATCGTCGTTCGTCTCCCTTCATAGGACATCGCACCTGAGATACCGCCCCGGCCCGATACTCAACGGCTCGCCGGCTTCCTTGCCCTTGAGTGCGTAGCAGACAACCACCAGCATTGACCCCTTGGCGCCGGACTCGCCGGGCTGCCGCAGAAACCCAGTTCGCAGCGCCTGGCGGCAACGGCCACCTCGCGGTCAGGTGCTTGGCCTGGCCGGCGTGGGCGAGATCGTCGACGATCGCGACGATGTCCAACTCGCGGTCCGACGCGAGCTCTACAGCAGTGGCTCCTGATCTTCCGAGAGGCCTCGAACCTCCGACCTCTTCCTTATCAGGGTGTTGCTTGACCTGCCGCAAGAGGCGGCGAGTCCTACCTGACCTGCTGTATCGCGCGGTCGCAGGTCTTCTTAGCTCTTAGCTAGCCCGGGCTGCCCACAGTGCTCTAGGGCTGTTGTAGGGCCAGCCCTACCAATCCTCATGGGCTAGACCCGCTATTTGACTGCACCGCCGGCGGCTACTACCGGGACGCCGGCGATGCTTTCCAGGCGATGGTAGTGACTCGGACCGGCGGCACCTGGAGCCAGGCCATCAAGCTGCCGGGCAGCGGCAAGCTCAATCCGGTCGGCAGTGCCTCGGTCGCCGTGGCGTCGTGCGCCGCCCCCGCGAACTGTGGCGCCGCCGGGTCGGTGCAGGTCAGGCTCGCCGGCGCGGGCTAGAAGCCCAAGGCGTTCGCGGCCAGCCAGGGCTGATCAGCCGGCAGCATGAGTCCGGCCACCGGAGCAACTCCGGCGGGCGTTCAGGCGTCTCTTATGTGTTGTCATGGACTGAGCAGGGAGGTATCCATGATCAGGCGCTGCGTCCGGATGGCCGTCACCGCGGGCGCGGTGCTCGGCTTGGTGTCCAGCGCCGGCTGCGTCGCCCAGACGACGCCCCCCCGGTCTGTCGGGGCCAGCGCCGGGGCGGCCCAGGGCTGGGGTCAGCCGGTCGAGTTCGGCGGGCAGCAAACGGGGGCCCTGATGGCCGACGTATCGTGCCCGGCCGCGGGCAGCTGCGCCGCGGTCGGCATGGACCACTCGTCCGCCAGCGGTACCGGGCCGGGGGCGTGGGTGCCGTTCGTCGTGAACCGGGCCGCCGGTACCTGGGGCACGGTCCAGAGGGTCGCCGGCCTGGCCGCCCTGACCGACGGCCAGGATGCACTTTTCTCCGCGGTGTCGTGCGCGTCGGCGGGCAACTGCACCGCCGTCGGCGGCTACACCCCGCCGGGCGGCAACACGGAGCGGAACCTCCCGTTCGCGGTGAGCGAGGTCGGCGGGACTTGGGGCCAGGTCACGCCCATCCCTGGCATCGCGGCCCTCACCTCGACCGATTCCGCGCACCTGGGCACGGTGTCGTGCTTGTCGCCGGGGAACTGCACTGCGGCCGGGAGCTATGTGCTGCGTTTCAGCCCCCTGCAGCGGCAGGCGTTCGTGGTCAGCCAGGTGAACGGCACCTGGCAGATGCCCAGGGTGCTGCCTGGTATCGAGGCTTTGAACACCGGCGGCAATGCCGAGGTCGAGTCGGTGGCCTGTCACGGCGGGGCCTGCGTCGTCGGCGGCTACTTCTCGGTCACCTCCTCGGGTGCCTCCCAGCCGTTCGTCGCGGCCGAGAAGGGCGGTACCTGGCACGACCCGGCGCAGGCCGTGCGCGGCCTGCCGGTGCCGGGCCCGCACCAGTCCGGCACGGGCATCGTCAACCAGGTGTCGTGCATGGCGGCGGGCAGGTGCGTGGCCGTCGGCAGCTACGTCAACAAGTCGGGCGTGAGGGAGGCGTTCGTCGTCTCGGAGGAGAATGACACAACCTGGCACCACGCCGTGGTGATGCCGGGTGCCTCCGCGCTGCAGGGCAAGTCCGGCCGCTCCTCCCTGCTCTCGCTGTCGTGCGTGTCGGTGGGTAGCTGCACCGCCGGCGGCGTGACCTTCCGGACGAAGCGGGTCGGGGGCGAGCGGCGCGAGTTCGACACTGCCTTTACCACCAACCAGCACGATTACAACTCCTGGGGCCCAGCCAAAGAGGTTCCTGGCCTCGCGGGGCTGAATAAGGGCAGCGAGGCCAAAATCCAGTCGATCTCGTGCGCCGAATCGATCAACCTATCCATCTGCATCGCGGCCGGGTACTACACCGACGGCTCCGGCTCTTCCCAGGCGATGGTCGTGACCGAGACAAACAGCCGCTCGGGTCAGGCCATCGAGCTGCCAGGCAGCGCCGCCCTCAATACCGGCGGCCACGGACAGGTCAGGGTGGTGTCGTGCCCTGTGCTCGTGCCCCGAAACTGTGGCGCCGTCGGCGTGGTGACGAACAGGGCGTCGCAACTAGCGTTCGGGGCCAGCACAAGCTGACCGGCGAGAGTGGTCCGCGCCTGGATGCCCGGCCGGGTGGGCAACCTGGCTGCCAGCCGAGCGTCTCGAACGGCGCGTGCCAGCCAACTGACCAGCGGCCGGACGTCCGTTCCCGTTGCCCGTCCCGACAACGAGCAGTTACCGGCTGGCGGCGGCGCCATCGGCGGCCGGAATCGGCGTGCCGCTGGCCGGGCCGGCCGGCACGACCAGCTTCCGGCTGAAGGTCATGATCAGCGTGCCGTCCTGGTTCCTGCCGCGAGTCTCGATCTCCACGAGCCCGCGCTCCGGCCGGTCCGGAACGGGCGATTTGGCGAGGACCTCGCTCTCGCCGTAGAGCGTGTCTCCGTGCATGACCGGCGCGTGATGATCGATCCGCTCGAAGCCCTTGTGCGTGATCGCCTGGCCGGCCACGTCGGCCTCAGAGAGACCGAGCAGAAGTGAGAACACGTAGCTGCCGATGACCAGCGGCTGCTGGTATCGCGTCGCTGTCTTGGCGTAGTTCGCGTCGATATGCAAAGGATGGCGGGCCATCGTCAGCAAGCAGAACAGATGATGGTCGTACTCGGTAACCGTCTTGCCGGGCCAGTGCCGGTACACGGCACCGACCTCGAACTCCTCGAATGATCTACCGAACGCCATTGACCAGTGCATCCTTTCGCCCCAGGCCCGTCAGCTCGTCCGCCGGCTCGGTTACCCAGGTGCCGAGGGCGAGCTCCATCGTGATCCCCGGGCCGAAGCCCGCGATGATGCCGGTAGCCGCGTCGGCCGGTGACTTTTCCGCGACCCTGCGCAGCACGTCGAAGACGGCCGCCGAGGCGATGTTGCCATGGTTCGTGAGGGTCTCCCAGCTGTCGCCCAGCGCCTCGGGCGGCACGCCGCCGTGCGAGCGCAGTGCGTCCAGGACGCGCGGCCCGCCGGTATGGATGACGTGGAAGTCCAGTTTGGCCAGATCGTGCCCCTGGCTGCGGACGAACTCGACCAGCTCGGGCATCACCTGCTGCATTGTGCCGGGCACGCCCTTGTTCAGCCGGAAATGGAAGCCCGTCTCCTTGACCTCATAGGCGATCCAGGTGTCCGTGCCGGGAATGACATGCGAAGTCTGGGCCTCCAGCCGGACGCCCGTGCCCTGACCGTCGCCGCGTACCACCGCCGCGGCCACCGCGTCGCCGAACAGGCCATTGGAGAGCAGGCTGCCCACGTCCAGGTCGTCGGGCTGATAGCACAGTGAGCAGAACTCGCACGCGACGATGAGGGCATGGGCTCCCGGCCGCGCGCGGCAGAAGTCGGACGCGCGGTTGATCGAAGCGGTCCCGGCGGCGCAGCCTAGCTGCGCGATCGGGAGCTGCACCGTGTCCGTGCGGAACCCCAGCTCGTTGATCATCCACGCCGTCAGCGAGGGCATCATGAACCCCGTGCAGGAGACGAGCACGATAGCGCCGATGTCGTCAGTGGTGAGTCCGGCATTCGCCAGGGCGTCGCCGACGACGGCGGGTATGCGCTTCTTGGCCTCTGCCGCGAAGACCTGATTGCGATGACTGAAGCCGGTGTGCAGGAGGGTCTCGTCGATCGGCCGGATCAGGTGCCTCTTGGCGACGCCAGTGTTCTCGATCAGCCGTAGCACCAGGCGCAGCTTGGGATGGCTTGCGTGCAGCCGCTCGGCCACGGCCAGCGTCTCGGCCTGGGTGATGACGTACTCGGGAACGGCCACCGCGGGCTTGCACAGCACCGGCGTCCGCGGCGTTAGGTTGGCGTCCCACGGCGCGGTGTCGAGTTTCATGATCGGCCAGAGCTCGTCCCAGCTGTGCCCAGGCCCAGGGATCCAGCGCTCGTCGTCCGGCTCTCCGATGTGACTCGCTGGCATAGTGTTCCTTCGGGCGACGGAATTCGAACCCTGGCCGATAGGAAGGCCGGTCCGGCGCGCATCACGCGCCTGCGCGATGCTACCCGGACTCCGCGAGCTGTGAACGCAAGTCGGTACGAGCGTGACCTGAACTTTGCAAAGCGGCGCAAGACGTGCCGGCGTTCAGCCCCGGCCAGAGGCTGGGAAGTAAGCATCGCGATGGCGTGGAGCGAGTCGTGGCCCGGGTGCACGGAGCCGCCCGCACCGAGAATTTGAGGCGTCGCCGGCCCGCGGGAACGGCTGGAGGCGGTAGAACTGGCCCATGAGTGAGCTACTCGGCGGCCTTCAGGACCGGACCTTCGGGCGGGCGACCGCAGCGACCGCCGTTTCCTATCCCCCGGAGCGACGGCTGAGCGCCGCGCAGCTGGCTTCGTACCTCGACCGGCGGGTCTTTGCCGTGGTTGGTTCCACTCGCGCTGACGGCCGGCCGCACGCGGCGATGTCCGTCTACATCCGGCGCGGTACCACCTTCTGGCTGCCGACGATGGCCGGCTCGGTGCGAGAACGGAACCTGCGCGGCACGCCCTGGCTCACGATGGTGATCGCCGAAGCGGACCATCCTCTGCACATCGCGGTGATCGCCGAAGGACCTGCCGAGGTCGTCGCGCCGTCGCAGGTACCCGCTGATGTGCGGGCCGCTGCCACGGGCGACTGGGTCAGCGCCTGGATCCGCCTGACCGCCGAGCGCCTGCTGTCCTATGCAGACGAGAGCGCATTGCCCGAGCGGCCGTGATCGGCGCGGCCGTCTGGCAGCGGCTGCCGGCCATGCGCTCAGCACACCAGCACCGAATTGGGCGTTCCGCGCGGCGGCGCGGGCCGGGATGCGCGCCTGCGTCAGGTGAGTTCGAGGAGCAGGCGGGCCAGGTCGTGCGGATGATGGTTGCTGGGGATCATGTGGGTGGTGGCTATCTCCCGGTAGCGCCAGGCGGGGGAGTTCCTGACCCGGTCCGCGGCGGCCCAGAACGGCCCTGGCGGGTCGGCGCGCGGTTCGGCTGATGCCTTGATGTAGGTCCGGGTGAAATGGTAGTCCTCCAGCGGGCGGGCTAGCCGTACCGGTTCGCTGAAGCATCCGGCGGGGTGCGGGTGCGGCGCGCGGCGGACCAGGCGGCCTCGGCCGGGTCATCGAAGTCCCGTGGCCGCGGCGGTACCAGCCAGCCGGCGCCTGGCCCGATCGCGGCGGTGCTGCCGCCGCCCACGCCGTCGACGCTCTGCGGGCACGGTCATGCCAGCATTCTGGCACCAGGCATAAGTGGATCCGGGAGGTGAGCACGAACCTGGCGCTGCCCGGGCTTATGGGCATACAGCCGAGCCCCTGGGCGCCCGCGGCCTTCCTGGCCACGTCATCGACCTCGATATCCGGGCCGATCCGCAGCCAGCGCGGCGACGACGAGGAGGTGCTCGTCAACCCAGGAAACCTCGGAACCGGGCAGGCGGGCAATGAAGGTCGCGATGGACGCGCGCCTCTCGGTCGGCGTGTAGAGGGAGAACGTGGAGTAATGGCCCCCCTCGGCCTGCGCCCTGAGCCGCTCAACCGTGCTGGAACGCGGATGCGTGAAGGTCTGAGTTGCGACCACCCTGAGCCCGTCGGTGTGCCTGACGGCGTCCCTGAGCGCGGCCTCGCTGTACAGACGCTGCTCGTGCTCGGTGAATCCCGGGAAGTAGCGGCCCCAGATCGTTCGCGCATTCTGCAACGGGGTGCGGGTGTAGATGAACAGCTGGCCGGCGGGCTGCAGCACCCGGGCGGCGGCGGTCAGGAAGCGACCGAGGTCGAAGTGGTGGACGCAGTTGAACGCGGTGACGAGGTCGAGGCTGGAGGTCCGCATCGGCAGCTCTTCGGCTGTGGATCGCAGTGGCACCAGCTCGCGGGCGCGGCCGTGGTCGCCGTTTTTGAGCTCCGCCAGCATGGCGGCAGAGACGTCGCTCGCGACCAGCCGGGAGCCGTCCGGCAGCAGCCCACCCAGCAGACGCGAGTACCGTCCCGTCCCGCAGCCGATATCGAGGCCGGTGACAGGGCGGTCGGGCAGGGCCTGGCGGATTCTGTGCACCGGCGCCTCGTCCGTTGTGCGCAGTGATTCATAGACTGCGGCTACCTGCTCGAAATGATCAGCGACGGTCACAGTGGCACCTCCGCGCGCTTGGTCTGGTTGCGATCATCATGGCCTACGTTGCTCAGTTCACACACTATTCACCGTCCAGACGTCTCTGCACCCGGTGAAGGAGCGTGACCGTGCTGGTCAGGCCTGACGGGCTAGTTCATCGAGCTGGCGCCGATTCATCGGGCTGGCGCCAACTGGCTGGTACAAAGCGGTACAAGGTTGCCTGGATCGGATCGGGCCGACGGGGCTAGGGGACTGCTTCTGGATCCGCGGCACCACCGTCGGCCGCGCCGTCGGCGTCGGAGCTGCCATTCGATGTGATGCCAACCATCGCGAGGGCGCTGGCCGACAGAACGTGATAGGCAGGCTCGCCATGCTCGGCGAGGTCAAGGCCGGCCTGTTCTTGCTCCGGGTCCACCTGCAAGCCGACCGTCTTGTCGGTGATCCACAAGATGATCCAGGTCATCACGAATGGGTAGGCGATTCCGGCGACGGCCAGCACAAGCTGCCGGCCAAGCTGAGTCAGGCCACCCGGCTGGCCGGCCGCGTTCACGGCCAGGCTCGCGAAGACGCCGGTCAGGACGACTCCGATCAGGCCGCCGACCATGTGCACGCCGACCACGTCGAGCGAGTCGTCGTAGTGGAAGATGTCCTTGAGGTGAACCGCGCCGTAACACAGCAGCCCGGCCGCCGCGCCGATGATGATCGCGGCCCACGGCGGCACGTAGCCCGATGCCGGCGTGATCGCGGCCAGCCCTGCGACGGCACCCGCGGCGATCCCCGCGCCCGTCGGCTTGCCCCGGCGCCACCACTCGACAGCCATCCAGGCCACCATCGCGGCCGAACCGCCCAGCTGGGTGTTGACCAGCGCCGAGGCGGCGACTGATCCGGCCGAGAGCGCGCTGCCCGCGTTAAAGCCGAACCAGCCGAACCACAAGATCCCGGCGCCGAGCAGCACCAGCGGGATGCTGTGCGGCCGCTCAAGCTGATGCCGCCGCCGCAGGAACATGGCGGTGGCGAGGGCCGCCGCGCCGGCCAGTTCGTGCACGACCGAGCCACCGGCGAAATCGATCGCGTGCAGCCCGCCAGAGCCGAGGATGCCGCCCGCGCCCCACACGGCGTGCGCGAAGGGGAAATAGACGATCAGTGACCACAGCCCGATGAAGACCAGGTAGCCGCGGAACCGCATTCGCTCGCAGAACGCCCCGGCGATCAGTGCGGGAGTGATGACGGCGAACTTCATCTGGAATGCCATGTAGAGCAGCGCGGGGATGGTCGGGGCGTAGCTGTTCGGCTTGGCGCCCACTCCGATCAGCATCGCGTTCTGAAACCCGCCGATCACGCCCCCGTGGTCGGCGCCGAAAGTGAGCGAGTACCCGACGATCACCCAGAGCAAGCTGATTATGCCGATAGCCACGAAGGATTGGACCATCGTCGCGATGACATTCTTCGCGCCGACCAGCCCGCCGTAGAACAATGCGAGCCCGGGCATCATGAACAGGACCAGCGCGGTCGAGGTCAGCATCCAGGCGGTGTCCCCAGCACTTATGTGCATTTCGTAACTCCCCAGAGCAAACCGTCCGCGCCGGAGCGGATGGCTCGCGGATGACTGGTATCAGATGTATCGGATGTATCGCGCGTAATGTCGCCCAAACTGCTAGCCAACTCTAGGGGAATCATCCGCCCACTGGAAGATCCGCGAGGCCGCAACTTGGCTGGCATCGCCCCGCGGCCGGGGACGCACAGCGTCAGGGCGGCGATCGGCGACTGCTTGATCGGAGCGCTGCAAGGCAAGCCGGGTCACCATGAAGCCCGCCAGCGGGAGGCTCGAGACCGCGGAGCTGCCGCAGGCACGTAGGGCCTCGACCGCATCTGTCGGTCGCCGGCGCCCTCACCGCGGGCCCGCTGCGACCTCCGCCGCCTCCGGCGCGAGGGCCGTATGCTCAGCGAGCCAGCCGAGCAGAGGACGCAGCCGCTCGCAGGCGCGGTATACCGGCTCGATGTCCCGCAGGGAGTCGGACTCGAGCTCGCGGGCGGCGATGAGCGAGCGGTGCTTGAGCAGGTCGGCACGGGGGTGGTCGGCGGGGTAGCCGCGCGGAATGCGCTTCATGACGTCGCCGAGGATCTCGTGCCCGTCAGCCGCTAGCGACGACACGAGATCCTCCAGCGCGCGCCCGCTCTCGTCCGCAGCGGTCGCCGCCCGAAACAGTGCGATCTGTCGTGGGTCGGCGTACCACCAGGCGGCCTTGATCCGCAGGCCGTCGAGATTGAAGCGGAATCCGATCTCGATGTTGCGGGCCACTCGCACGATGGCGCACTGGTTCTGCCACCAGTACGCGGTGCTGGCGTAGCGCCACACGGCGAAGTCCTCGTACCGGGGGTCTACGTCCGCAAGGTCGTTGAGCAGATCGATCATCGGCTGGCGCACCTGCTCCTCGCGGTGACGCCGTATCCCTTCCCGCGTCTGCCGGGACGGCTCGCCGCCCAACGTGAGCAGCACCGCGTACGCCTGCTCCGGCCAGCCGTGGAAGCGCGTCGCCATGTCCGCATGTTATCCACTTTCTCTTTCGCCTTTGTTGAGCCCGCCGCGTGCTGCATTTCGATACGCAGAGCAGCGGGGTGTGACTAAATGTCACATTAGCTTGACTTTGCCACGAATTCGCCAATGATTCGTAGGTATGGAGAACAACGAGGTTCAGCGCCGTAGTGGATCTACTCGCCGTACATTCCTGTCCGCGTCGGCCGTTACCGCGGTCGCCGCGCCGATCGTGGCCCAATCGGGTACCGCGAGCGCCGCGCCAGCCGCTGGCGCCGCCAGCGCGGCCGGTACAGCCACAGCTCACAGCTCACAGACCGCTTTCGACCCTAATCTGCGGGCACTCCTCGCTCAGATCGACCCCAGCCGGATCCGTGCCACCATCCAGCGCCTGTCGGATTTCGGCACCAGGCACACGGCCTCCAGCCAGACCGACCCGAATCGTGGCATCGGCGCGGCCACGGCGTGGGTGACCCAGCAGATGCAGTCCTACGCGGCCGCGTCTGGGGGCCGGATGACGGTGCAGCAGCAGACTTTCGTGCAGCCCGTTTCCAATCGGATCCCCGTGCCGACGACCATCACGAACGTCATCGCGACGTTGCCGGGGACCGCGTCCCCCGAGCGGTTCTACGTCGTCACCGGGCATCTGGACTCCCGGTGCACCGACGTCTTGGATTTCACCAGCGACGCACCTGGCGCCGATGACGATGCCTCGGGCGTCGCCGTCGCGCTGGAACTGACCCGCGTATTTGCCACCCACCAGTTCCCCGGCACGCTGGTGTTCGCCACCGTCGCCGGAGAAGAGCAGGGCCTCTACGGCTCGTCTCACCTGGCCGCACAGATGAACGCCGCGGGCAACGACGTGCAGGCGATGTTCAGCAACGACATCGTGGGAGCGAGCCGGGCGTTCGACGGCACCTCGCCCGATCCGTTCACCCTGCGGCTGTTCGTGGAGGGCGTGCCGACTGCCGCGACCGCGAACCAAATCGCCCTCATGCAGGCGGTCGGCGGCGAGAACGACAGTTCATCGCGCCAGCTCGGGCGCTTCGTCCAGGAGGTCGCGCCGTTCAACCTGACGAACATGAACGTCCGGGTGATCTGGCGGCGCGACCGGTACCTGCGGGCCAGCGACCACGTCTCGTTCCAGACACTCGGCTCTCCGGCGGCCAGGTTCACCGAGCCACGGGAGAACTTCAACCACGAGCATCAGAACGTGCAGGTTGTCAACGGCGTGCAGTTCGGAGACCTGATCGACTTCGTGGACTTCGACTACGTCGCACGGGTCGCCAGGGTCAACGCGGCCACCGTGTGGGCGCTGGCTACCGCACCAGGAACGCCCAAGAACCTGCAAATCCACACCACGCCGCCCGGCACGCTGAGCGGCACCAACCTGACCACTCTCACCTGGAACGCCAACCCCGAGTCGAACCTGGCCCGGTACGAGGTTGTGACCAGGGAGACCACCGCGGCCGACTGGACCGGCGCGATCGACGTGGGCAACGTGACCAGCGTCACGCTCGATCTCTCTAAGGACAACGTCCAGCTGGGCATGCGCGCTATCGACAAGTCAGGCAATCGGAGCCCGGTCGCCTTCCCGGTGGTCGCGGCCTAGGTCGGCGGGTCGGCGAGGCAGCCTGAAGGCCGGCCGGGCAGGCGGCAGCTGCCGCAGAGCCGGTGGCCGTCTGCCCGGCCCCGCGGTGGCTGAGGCAGCCAGCGGCGAGTTTCTCCTGCTGCTGGTGCGGGCAGATGCAAGGGATGCCGCAGCGAGCCAGCGGGTCGGGAATCGTGATCATCGGCGGCGGCCTGGCCGGAGGCACCGCCGCCGTCACGGTCCGCCAGGACGGTTTCGTTGACCCGGTCACCGTCATCGGCCCGGAACCTGGCGTCCCCTTTGGCAGACCTCCGCTCTCGAAGACCTACCTGCGGTCGGAGGAGGATATCGCCGGCTGGTACGTCAGGCCAGCCAGCTGGTACCAGGAGCATCAGGTGGACCGCGTCCGGGCAAGTGCTGCCGCGATCGATGCCGCGGCACATCAGGTACTACTTGACTCGGGCCAGCAGGTGGCCTACCACAAGCTGCTGATCAGCACCGGCGGCCGGAACCGGCGGCTCAAGCTTCCCGGGACTGACCTGCCTGGCATCCGTTACCTGCGCACGGTCGCCGAGTGCGAGGCGATCAAGGGCGAAGCCGTGGCCGGCCGGCGCGCGGTCGTGGTGGGCATGAGCTTCATCGGCTCGGAGGTGGCAGCCTCGCTGACGCAGCTCGGGGTGCACGTGACCGCCATATTTCCTGGCCGATTCCCCCTCGAGCGGGTGCTGGGCGGCAAGATCGGCGCGCTCTTTGGTGATATCCACCGCGCGCACGGCGTCGAGTTGCTCGCCGGAGGTCAGGTGGCCGCGTTCGAAGGAACCGAGCGCCTGGAGGCGGTCACCACGGTCAGCGGGATCCGGGTGGAATGCGACTTCGCGGTCGCCGGTGTCGGGATCGAGCCGCTGGTGCCGCCGGAGCCGGGACACTCGATCGCGCAGCACAACGGCATTCTGGTCGATGAGCTGTGCCGGGCCAGCGCCGACGACGTCTACGCAGCTGGCGATGTCGCGAATCATCTCCACCCGGTCTTCGGCCGGGTTCGGGTCGAGCACTACAACAACGCTGAGAAACAGGGTGCCGCGGCGGCGCGATCGATGCTGGGCTCGAACGTGCCCTATGACTACATCCATAGCTTCTGGTCGGATCAGTACCAGCACAAGCTCGAGTACGTCGGCCATGCCACCAAGTGGGATGAGTTCGTGGTCCGGGGGAGTACAGCGGAAGGAGGGCTGATCGGGTTCTACCTCGTCGACGGACTGGTGAAGGCCGCGGTCGGGCTCGACCGCGGTGGCGACCCCGAGCTTGATACCGACTCGGAGATGGCAGCGGCAGCCCGACTGGTGGCCGCCCGAGCCCGGCCGGCCAGGAACTTGCTCACCGACGAGCAGGCCGACCTGTGGTCGCTGGTGACCGACGCCTAGCTAGCTGGCGCTCGCGGTGGCGCCTGGCCGGCCCTAGGCGTTGGAGAATAGCGGAATGTTCGCACCGCTGACCGGAGCCAGCGGACTGCCCAGCAGCGCGACGATCAGTTCCGCGACATCACCCGGTGTCAGGCCGGGACGAAGATCGGGGTTGGCCCGGCGCAGCATCGCCGTGTCGACCGCTCCAGGACTCAGGCAGACGGCGCTGATGCCGTACGGCCTGCCTTCCACGGCGATCGCCTCCGTCAGGCCGATGACCCCGTACTTGGAGACGTTGTAGGCGGACAGTCCCGGGAACTTCTCAGTCGCGTACACGCCCGAGAGCGAGGCGATGTTGACGATCCGCCCCTGGCCAAGCCCGCGCATGGCGGTGAACGCCGCCTGGCAGCAGAGGAACGAGCCGGTCAGGTTGACCGCGAGCGTCTCCGCCCAGATGTCCAGCGTGGTCTCGCCGAACGGCGCGGGGGTCAGCACGCCGGCCGCGTTGACCAGGGCGGCAAGACGGCCTTGTCGCGCGGCGGCAGCGAACAGCCGCTCGACATCCTGCACCCGGCTCACATCGGTGGGCACCGCGGTGGCCTCGCCGCCCCTGGCCTTTATCGCGGCGGCCACGGTGGTGAGTGCGTCGCGGTCACGGGCCGCGAGAACGACGTGCGCTCCCGCGCCGGCCATGGCGTGGGCGGTGGCCGCTCCGATTCCCCGGCTGGCGCCCGTGACTATCGCGATCTGTCCGGCCAGCCAGTGCCCTGGGTTACTCACTGCCGACCACTCCCGCGCTGCTCCGGATGACTCGCCGGTACAGACGCTCGTGAGCGTCCAGGCTGCTTTCCAGGTCGAGATGGCTCTCGGCGTGCTGGCGGCATGCCGCCCGCGAGATCTCGGTCGCCCTCCGCACGCCGTCCGCGGCGGCCGCGATGTCATCGGGCTCGACCAGGAAGCCGGTCACGCCAGCCACGATGATCTCGGCGAGCCCGCCGCGCCGGAACGCGACGACGGGAGTACCGCACGCCTGGCCGTCGGCGGCGGCCAGGCCGAATGGCCACGGCGGCGCGGGCCATCGCTGCCCACATGGCTGCCCGGGGGATCCCTTCATGCACGGTTACGCCGGGCAGATTCCGCCGGGGATCGATCTGCTGCCGCGCGTACTCGGCGTCGTAGACGTCGCCGTAGAGGTCGATCCGGGATCCGGCCGCCCGGGCGATCTCGATCGCCTCCGCGGCTCCTTTCTCCGGGCTCAGCCGGCCAGCGAAAACGGCTCCCTCGGCGGCTCGGTCGGACCAGGTCACCGAACGCGTCGGCACATAAGGCGGCAGGATCGCGTCGACGCGGGCGAGTGCGCGCCACGAGCGCGCCTGGAATTCGGACACGCACGCCACGGCCGGAGGCTGCGCGCCCTGGGCGGCCTCACGAAGCGCCGTCGCGATGGCCGCGTCCGGCGGCAGGTGCAGCGTGTGCACGACCGGCGTCTTCAGTTCGGCGGCAAGTACAATCGCCGGGGCATCGAACGCGTGATTGTGGACTACGTCGTACTGAATCTCGCTGACCGCGTCGTAGGCCCTGGCGAAGGCGGACATAGCCGGGATCTGGTCGCGGCTCGACGAGCCGGCGGCTCGGTACAGGGTCGCGGCCAAAGACCTCGGGTCGACCCCGGTATCGACGACCGTAACCCCTGGTATCTGCGATCCCGTGGCCGCGTAGACATGGACTTCGTGGCCTCTGCCGTGCAGGCCGCGCGCGAGGTCGGACACGAAGGCCTGGGAGCCGCCGCCCTGCGGCTCGCGGATGGCTGACACCAGCGGTGCCATGATCGCGAGTTTCACTAGGTGATCACCTTGAAAGCCAGGTCGCGGGGAGGATTGATCCCGAGCACCTCAAACGGGACTCGTCGGCTGCCGCGGCGGCGGACTTCCTGGACCGCTCGGGGGTAGAAGACCTCGGCCAGTTCCACCGCCTCACGGTGGCTGGCGAACTCCGCGGACATTGGCCCGGCGAAGCTGGCGTACTGGTAGCCGCGGGCTGCCAGCCAGCTGATGTTGTTGGGCCAGACAATGACGACACAGCCGCCCGGCCGGCATACCCGCTCCATCTCGGCCAGGCCGGCATCGCCGCCATGGCCGGGTTCTGGGGTGAGTACGGAGCATGCGACGACGAGATCGGCGAAGCCGCTCGCGACGGGCAGCTCGTCGAAGAACCCGGCCCTGACGTGCACGCGGTGCCCATGATCGGCTTGTGCGAGCTTCCGCTCCAGTATCCGGCGCAGGCCGAGCGCGGGCTCAATGGCCACGATCTCCCGCCCGCGGTGGATAAGCTCCATCGTCAGGCGGCCCGAGCCGGCGCCGACCTCGACAATCCGGTCCACGCCTCGCGGCAGCCAGCCAAGAATGCCAGGATGGAGTCGCTCGGCACGGGCCATTCGCTCGTAGAGCTCGGGTTCGAGCCGGTACAGCAATTCCCAGGCCAAGGTG
>WNGK01003172.1_pt1 | contig 18091 bp, 17 predicted proteins | sample 5400601 | NCBI WGS metagenome assembly WNGK01 (sample SAMN13153376, study PRJNA577476) | soil metagenome | isolation source: 60 cm soil or saprolite under Garry oak tree replicate 1 | place: USA:California | collected 2016-06-15
CTGTTCTGGCGCCTGCTCTATTATCTACCATGACCGTATCGATGCCCAAATCAAAGAGCGAGCGGTCGATGCTTATCAAGGCTAGATGCTGAATAGGTAGAGATTGTAAATACTCGTGACTGCGGGCCGTTACAGCAATGATGAGGCCATCAGCTTGCTTGCTTTCTAATAGTTGAAGATACTTTTTCTCCTTCTCAGGATCTTCATCGGTATTGCCGAGAATTAAAGAATAATTGTGAGCGCTCGCCACATCTTCTACCCCACGAGCGATGTTTGTGAAGAAGGGATTCGTAATGTCAGGGACAATAAGCCCTATTTTGTAGCTTACCCGAGTCTTTAACCCATGAGCAAAACTGTTCCGTTTATAGCTTAAAGCGGTGATGCTTTCGCGTACTCGTTGCGCTAATTCAGGACTCACATATTTGTTTTTATTCATCACAGCAGACACCGTCGCAACGGAAACAGAAGCATGGTTAGCTACATCTTTGATGGTTACTGAGCGATTAGGAGACAGCGCCATGTGGTTGTAACTCGCTTTCATGCACAATGGAATGCATTGTTCCCAGGCTCCAAGCAGGAGCTAATCGTTATGCTGTATCTATCATACCTTTTTCTGTCAAATAAAGATAGTGTCAGGCAGACATTTGAAGATAAAGGAAATTGAGTAGCGTTGGGAAATGAGCGACAAACTCCTCTCAGACGGCCAGCTAATCGTTGCACTGAACGCACCATAGGGACTGGCTCCTGTCAAGCCATCCCGTTCGGGCAGAGACGAGTTGGGCCTGAAATCTGCCAATCAGGCCAAATTTTCCGCTCGATAAGGCTTGACAAACGGAATATCCTATGGTATTTTTGGAATAAACGATTAGCTAATCGTTTTTCTGCTTCACACCATTCCTTAGAGCAGAGAAAAGAAAGGAGGGTCGTGTTTCAGAAGGCTCAACACTGTTGAATAGCTTCCTTCTTATGTGCGTCCTACAAGTATTTGTTATTCAGGCGTCCTGTTGTCGTATTTTTTGTTCCTTCCTAAGGAGGAATCTGCCATGAAGATCACCGCACGAGTCGTCGCTGTGCTCACAGGTCTCGCTCTGCTGCTGGCAGGATTGGCTGCATGCTCCCCTAGCAGCCAATCATCTTCTTCCGGTACCACTACACTCACTGTGGCAACCGTGAACAATTCTCAAATGGTCCAGATGGAGCAGTTGACCCAACAGGTATTCGAGAAACAGTATCCCAACATCAAGGTCAAATTTGTCACCTTGCCTGAAAACGACCTGCGTACGAAAGTGACGCAGGATGTCGCCACCAACGCTGGTAAGTTCGATATTGCAACCATCGGTAGCTACGAATCTCCTATCTGGGCGCATAATGGCTGGATTCAAGATTTGCAGCCGTACCTTGGCAAGATGTCAGCCTCCCAGAAGAGCAGCTACAACTATGACGATCTGCTCAAGCCGGTCATGTCGTCTCTTTCCTATAAGGGCGATCCTTATACGCTGCCATTCTACGGCGAGAGCAGTTTCCTCATGTACAACAAGCAAATCTTCGCACAGCACCACCTGACCATGCCACTTCATCCTACATGGAGCCAGATCACTCAGTTCGCTCAGCAGCTGAATGATCCTGCAACCGGTACTGTCGGTATTCTCCTGCGTGGTCAAGCTGGCTGGGGTATGAATCTGGCCCCGCTTGACACGATGATCAACACCTTTGGCGGCAGTTGGTTCAACCAGCAATGGCAACCCCAGCTGAACACGCCGGCGGTGCAGCAGGCAGTCACGCTGTACGCTACGCTGTTACAGAAGTATGGAGAGCCAGGAGCTTCCACCGCAGGCTGGCAAGAGTGCTTGAATTTGATGACGCAGGGCAAAGGCGCGATGTTCTATGACGCGACTTCGTTCGGTGGCGTGTTGGAAACGCCATCGCAATCCACGATCGCTGGCAAAGTGGGCTATGCCTATGCGCCGACAGCCGTGACCCCCAATGGCAGTCATTGGTTATGGGCCTGGTCCCTCGGTATGGTCAACTCCAGCCGTAACAAAGACGCGGCCTTCCAGTTCATCACCTGGGCTACCAGTCCGCAATACCTGGAACTGGCTGGTAAAACCTTCGGTTGGGCCAACGTGCCGCCTGGGACGCGTGCCTCAATCTACCAGAACCCGAGCTATCAAGCGGCGGCTCCTTTTGCTCAGGTCACACTCGACTCTATTAATACTGCTACTCCAGATACGCCCACGCTCAATCCGGTTCCTTATCATGGCGTGCAGTATGTAGGCATTCCCCAGTTTGAGTCGGCGGGCCAGCAGGTAAGCGAGCTGATGTCAGCAGTCGTTGCCGGGAAATTGACAGTCGTCCAGGCTCTTCAGCAGTCGGACCAAATCCTGGCATCGCAAGTGAACGCGAGTAACGCTTCCGGGTACTAAGCTATCACAGGTATGGCTAACGAGAGACTGTCTCTTTTCATCGAACCAGCGGTCTCTCGTTGGTCACTCCTACGTACACAAGAAGCAGGTTGAAAAGAAAGAAGAAAGGACGGCCCATGAGTCAGGTAGCTCAGACTCCTCAGAAGCTTACGCTTCCTGGAATGTACAAGCGTACCACTCCAGCCTCCCCAGTGCAGGGACGTGGAGGGAGGGTATGGCTGCACCTCCCCGCGCTGGTATATATGATCGCGTTAACCCAGATTCCTTTCCTGTTAGCGGTGTGGTTTAGTCTGCATTCATGGAACATACTGGTGCCAACAGAGGGATTTCCCTTTGTGGGGCTTGCAAACTACATTACTGAATTCGTCAGCGATCCGAACTTCTGGCCCATCTTGTTGAATACCGTGCAACTGGTGGTGGGAGCGATGGTGTTAGCTCTCATCGCGGGAACGATTCTGGCCCTCCTCCTTAACCGCCCAATCTGGGGCAGGGGTGTCTTGCGTGCGGTGGCAACCGTGCCATTCCTCGTGACGCCGTCGGTCATGGCTCTAATATGGAAAAATCTTTTCCTGAGTCCATCTTCAGGAATAGTTGATTGGCTGTTTCATCTTGTCGGCCTCCCTGCTGTGGCCTGGTTCTCCACCTTCCCACTTCAGAGTATCACGTTCATTGTTGCCTGGGAATGGACCCCCTTCGTGATGCTGGTCATTCTCGCAGGGCTTCAATCTATCCCCGACGAGGTTATGGAGGCAGCGAAAGTTGACGGCGCGAGTGCTTTGATGACATTCTGGCGCGTTACCTTTCCCCTACTGCGAAAAGCGTACGAGATCGCTCTCCTGTTTGGGACCATCTTTATTTTCCAGACATTTGCCGAGATTTACATGACGACCGCGGGTGGCCCTGGAGTGTCAACGAACACGCTGCCTTACTACACCTATCGCACAGCATTTACATCGTTTCAGGTTGGACAGGCCTCGGCACTTGGGGTAATTGGGGTAATTGTCGCCATCTTTGCCGCCAGAGGGATGTTGCGGCTGATGACTGAGCGTACCGTGTCGGAAAGGAGCTGATTCATGAACATAGCAACCACACAGAAATGGTCCCGCTTTGGATGGGCAGCCTTGACCTATATCGTCGTTTTTCTGCTGATTTTTCCGGTGCTCTGGATGGTAATCACCGGGTTTAAGACGGAAGTCGCGGCCATTGCTATTCCGCCCACGCTCATCTTCGCACCGACGCTCAGCCAGTTTGCGCTGGCAACAAGTAGCGGCTTTGGTGCTTACCTGTTCAATAGCGCGGTGGCTTCGCTGGTCTCAACCGCTCTCGCTTTGAGTTTGGCGATTCCCGCCGCCTATGCGATGGTCTTTCAAATGCGGAAAAAGTCCGCCGACGATATGCTCTTCTTTGTGCTTTCCACGCGTTTTATGCCGTTTGCAGCGATCCTTATCCCTCTCTTCGTCATTATCACGCGTCTCAATCTGTTGGACAACCTCTTCACGCTCATCATTGTCTACACGGCAATGAATCTGCCGCTGATCGTCTGGATGTCACGCTCATACTTTATGGACCTGCCAAAGGAGGTACTGGAAGGAGCCTGGTTGGATGGATCTACAACATTGCAGACCATACTCAGGATAGTTGTGCCCATGGCAGCGCCAGGATTAGCGGCGGCGGCGCTGCTCTCCATCATCTTCGCATGGAACGATTTCTTTTTTGCCGTGACCTTGACCTACACCAACTCTCCCACGTTGCCTATTATGGTTGCGACCTTCACAAGCAACGAAGGTCTCTTCCTGGCGAAGGTGTCCGCGCTGGCTACCATAATTATCCTGGTACCTGTCGCCATCGGCGTCTACGCTCAGAAACACCTGGTTCGCGGCCTGACGGGCGGCGCGCTCAAATAGAACGAGAAAGAGCTGGTGACAGAGGAGTGTTCATGAAGAATCGGGCAGCAGTGTTGTATGCTCCGCACGATGTGCGTCTGGAAGACAGGCCAATGCCTCACGTTGGGCCGCGGGATGTGATGATTGAGGTCAAGGCGGTGGGCGTTTGTGGCTCCGATGTCCATTACTATGAGCATGGGCGCATCGGCTCGTATGTCGTGCGTCAGCCTCTCATTCTTGGTCACGAATCGGCTGGCGTGATTGTCGCGGCTGGAGATGCTGTGAGCAAGAGCAGAATAGGCGAACGGGTGGCGATAGAGCCTGGAATACCGGATGGCGTGTGCGAGCAGTGCCGCGCGGGACGCTATAACCTCTGTCCGAATGTGCGTTTCTTTGGCACGCCGCCGATTGATGGCGCATTTGCTAACTATGTGACCGTTCCTGAGAGTTTTGCCTATCCTCTTCCTGACCACATGTCGAATGAAGAAGGAGCTTTGATTGAGCCGCTCTCGGTGGGCATCTGGGCATGTCGCAAGGCAAGGCTACGTGGAGGAGATCATATGCTGGTGACTGGAGCCGGACCTGTTGGGATGTTGACAATGAAAGTCGCCTTCGCATTGGGTGTTGCCGAAGTCACCATCACCGATGTCTTTCCACAACGGCTTGAGATGGCGCAGAAATTAGGCGCAACTCGTACGATCAACGTTGCCGAACAACCGCTTGCTCAAACGGCGGTGCAAGCTGATGTGCTGATAGAATGTTCAGGCAATCAGCGAGCATTGATGGATGGCATTCGCTCACTGCGTCCTGCAGGCGTTGCAGTGGTGGTTGGCATGAGCCCTGGCGAAGAGCTAAGCGTACCGATTTCGTTCATCCAGAATCGGGAAATCACTCTGACGGGAACCTTCCGCTATGCGAATTGTTATGCAGATGCTATCGCGCTTGTGGCAACTGGTCGCATTGATGTGCGCTCAATCATCACTGGTCGCTATTCCTTAGAGGAGACGGAGCGGGCGTTGCAGGCAACGAAGAGCAATCCTGCGAATATCAAATCCGTCGTCGTACTTGAGTAACCATCGGTATCGTCAAGGCCGATACCGTATACTATATACGAGGAAAAGAGGGCAAGCATGCGTGCAGCTATCATTGATGCTCCTGGCAACATGCGGGTAGGGAGCCTTCCAGACCCGACGCCGAAACCGGACGAGTTGGTGATACGAGTGGGGGCGTGTGGTATTTGTGGCACTGACCTGCATATCATGGATGGCGACTTTCCTCTGGCATGCTATCCTGTCGTGCCGGGCCATGAGTTCGCGGGCGAGGTCGTTGCGGTGGGAAGGAACGTCCCACCAGGAATCGGCACCAGGGATATGAAAGTGACTGTCGGTACCAGGGTTGCGGTCGACCCATCGCTGTTCTGCGGTTACTGCGATTTTTGTCGAACGGGTCATGGGAACCTGTGCCTCAACTGGAGAGCCATCGGAGTCACCGTCGATGGCGCATTCGCGGAGTACGTGAGAGTCCCCGCCGCCAATGCATATGTGTTGCCTGAAAACATTTCGTTTCGAGAGGCGGCCCTGATCGAGCCGATTTCCTGCGCGGTGCATGGCATGCATCGCCTCAATCCTCAGTCTGGCGATACCTTCCTGCTCGTGGGGGCGGGAACGATGGGACTGATTTTGTTACAGCTGGCGCTACGCGGTGGAGCATCCAAGGTGGCCGTGGTGGACCTGAATATGCAACGCCTGGAACTAGCAAAGAAACTAGGGGCCTCCGACACACAAATTGACATCTACAAAGTGCTTGAAAACGAGCCGCTTGGATTTGATTGTGTGATCGATGTCACAGGCGTTGCACCGGCCATTGAAGGAGCTTTCGCGGCGGTCAAGCGCGGCGGCAAGTTTATGGTCTTCGGCGTTGCGCCTCAAGAAGCCAGAATTTCGCTCTCACCTTTCCGCATCTACAACGACGAGATCACGGTGCTTGGCTCGATGGCCGTCCTCTACTCCTTTGAGCCTGCGGTCAATCTCCTGAGCAGCGGCGCGATTGATACAGCGGTGATGCTCACAACCGCTCTTCCTCTTGAGGACTTTCCAAACGCACTTAGCATGGTCAGGCAAGGCGAGGGCATCAAGACGCAGATAGTGCCCAACGGCTAGTCCTGGCCCAAAAAGGGGAAGCTCTATTCTCTTGCCTTCGTCGACAACTCAATCACCTGCGAAGAGGATGTTTCATCCAGGCTGAGGAGAAGGCATCTCCGCTCAGGATCATAATGCCAGGCAGCAAAAGTCTCTCCAGATTGAACAACCTCTGGTTCAGCAGCAATCTCGCGCAGTTCAAGCTGGATACGCTGGCGCGTGGGCACAAACACCCCTTCCTGCTCACCTATCACCACGCGAATGTGTCCCGCCTCGACCTCGCACGAGATACTGCGCCGGGCATAGTCCCCGTTCAAGTGCTCATAGCCCTCGCCGGCGTCCTCGTAAAACATAGCAATGCAGCTTCCCTCACAGGGGTAAAGCACAAATGTTAACGGATCGGCCTCGCGCTGACCAACATAATTCATCTCTGGCCAGAGCGGCACCGCCGTATTGGCTCGCACATACATGGCTGGCTGGCCAGGAGGAGCATAGGCCAGAATGTGCGCAGGGCCATCCACTCGCGTTCCCTCCCAGAAGTGGAACCAGCTCCCTGCCGGAAGATAGACGTGCCGGTACTCTACGCCGGGACGCGTGACCGGAGCCACCAGCAGCGCATCGCCACATAAAAACTCGTCATCCATTGCATAGGTCGCGCTATCTTTTGGATAGGCCCAGAACAGCGGGCGCAGCACGGGCGCTCCCGTGCGGTGACATTCCTCAAAGAGCGTATACAGGTACGGCAGGAGACGCTGCCGAAGCTTGAGCATGGCGCGACAGACTGATTCGTATGGTTCGCCAAACAGCCATGGCTCCTGGTGGCGCGTTTGCTTTTCGGAGTGATTGCGACAGAAGGGCTGAAAAATACCGTACTCCGTCCAGCGAGCAAGCAGTTCGCCGGTTGCGTCTCCATAATAGCCGCCGATATCGACCCCGGCCCAGGCCACGCCAGAAAGTCCCAGGTTCAGCAGCTGGGAGAGGCTCATGGTAAGGTGTTCCCACGAGGAAGAGTTATCGCCCGTCCAGAGTACGGCATGGCGTTGTATGCCCGCGTAGCCGGAGCGCGAAATGACGAACGGTCGCCGCTCGGGCTGCAGGCGCAAAAGACCTTCGCGCGTGGCCTGAACCATCAGTGAGCCATAGGCGTTATGCACCTGAACATGCAGTCTCGCCCGGCCCCCGCCTGGATGGATTACGTCTGGTGGCATGGTCGAGTTTAGCGGGATGAAGAGCGCGGGTTCGTTCATATCGGCCCAGATGCCCGCGACTCCGGCATCCAGCAATGACTCGTGCATTTCTCCCCACCACGCTCGCGCCTCTGGATTAGTAAAATCGGGAAAGACACAGATGCCTGGCCAGACAGCGTTTTGATAGTCAACTCCCTGCGCCGTCTTGCAATACAGATCTCGTTCCCGGCCTTCAAGATAAACCGCGTACTGCTCGTCAACCTTCACGCCTGCATCCACGATATTGACCACGTGGAAACCCATTTCTCTTAGCTCGGCAAAGAGTCCCGCCGGATCAGGAAAACGAGCGCGATCCCAGGTAAATACCCGGTAGCCGTCGAGCGCATCAATATCGAGATACAGCGTATCGCAGGGAATATCGCGCTCCCGCAACGTGTGCGCGATCTGCCTCACTTCTTCCGCTGTCTCGTAGCTGAAACGGCTTTGTCCATTGCCCAGCGCCCAGAGCGGAGGCAGAGGTGTATGTCCCGTAAGGTCCGTATAACGCGCCAGGACATCCCGAGGTGTTGGGCCGCAAAAGACGTAGTAGATGAGATCTCCGTTGCTGGCACCAAACCAGGAGCGCTGAGCATCCTCATGGGCCAGGTCAAACTCGACACGCGTCGTGCTATCAAGAAAGAAGCCCCAGGCCTGACCGTCCGCCAGTACTAGCGTGAATGGTATCGAAACATACAGATTATTTTGTAGCGCCGTGTGACCACGCGGTGGATCAATATTCCAAAAAATCTGTTGAGACCCTGTCTTATCCAGTTCACCCGTGCGCTCTCCACAGCCAAAATAGCGCTCTCTGGTCAGGTGCTGCTTATACACACGCACAGGAGTTCCCAGCGTAGCGGGTGCATCAGGTAGATCGACAACAGGAGCTTCTCCAGACGCCGGGAACCAACCCATGCCAAGCTCTGGATCATCCACGGCAAAAACGCGTCCTGTTGCGTCACGAAACCCGATGCGCAGGGGATCAAGAGAGAGATGAGCGCTTGCAGCAGATGTTGCAATGGTCACCCGGTCGGTTTCCTCTAAAATCGTCACCGGCCCCGGTTCCCACTCCTGAGAAACGACCGCCTCGGAGCGATAGCAGGCGGAGCGGCCTCGCGGGAAAAAACCAACGCGAAACAGATCAGGAGCAAGCGCTGTCAGTTCGACAGTTGCTGAGCCAACACGCATGCAAACCTTTGAGGCAGTTTTTTCAATGGTTGTCGCTGCCCCGAGAGCTTGATATCCGTGAGGAGGTGTAGAGAATAGATGGGCGCCTTTGGAAATAGAGAACACTACTATCTATCCTTTCAGCCCGGTCAGATTAACGCCACGAATAATCTGGCGCTGGAGGATCAGGAACACGAGAATTGGCGGAATACTGGCAAGAGCAAGTCCAGCGACCAGGTAATTAAACGGCAGATTCGAGTTCACGCCGGAGAGGTGGTAGAGCGCGACCGTCAAAGGTTGAAGGTTGCTATCAGCGAGTACCAGCAGAGGCCAGAGAAAATCTTTCCATGACGCAATCACAGTAAAAATAGTGACAACTGCCAGGACTGGACGTGAAAGCGGCAGGATAATCTGCATAAACATCTGCCAGGCATTGGCTCCGTCCAGAAGCGCGGCGTCGGTCAACTCCGCCGGAATACCGTCAAAAAAGCTTTTGAGCAACAGGATATTAAAAGCGCTCGCCGCCTCGGGGAGCCAGACGCCCGACCAGGAGTTGAACAGCGATACATTGATTAAAGGAAGTTCGCTGATATTGACGAATTGCGGAACCAGGTAAACAATTGGGGGAACCATCAGTGTAGAAAAGAAGGCAAACTGAATGATACCCTTGCCGGCAACACGTAATTTCGAGAGCGCGTAAGCGGCTGTGGCCGAGACCAGCAGTTGCAAGAACACAGCCCCACCGGCAAGGATTAACGTATTCATAAAATAGAGAGGCAACTGTAAGACATTCCAGGCCTGGATATAGTTGCTCCAGATTGGATGCATGGGCCAGAATGTTGGTGGTGTCTCAAAAAGCTCGAGGGTGGGCTTGAGTGCGCCACTAAACACCCAGTATAGGGGCCCCAGAGTACTCAGGGTACTCACAAGCAAAAGGACAAAAACCAGCCAGTAGAGAAGGCGCCCGCCGGGATGCCGCAATGCGAGAGGCGAGACCAGGGTGCGTTCACTCGCCTCCGTGACAGCAGCCCTGCGCCTCCGTTTTGGCCTGCCGCTCTTGAGAACCTGATCCGGCGAGTCTTTCAGTAAAAGTGCCATCGTTTAGTCTCCTTCCATCGAGCGACGGGTCATGCGCATATAGATCAGTGCAAAAACAGCCAGGGCCAGGAAAAGCAGAACAGCCTGTGCGCTTGCCTCCCCAAGATTGTCGTACTGGAAAGCGTAATTATAAATCAACATGACGACGCTCGTTGTCGCATTCTGTGGTCCCCCGCCTGTAATCGCGAACGGCTCGGTGAAAATCTGCATTGTTGCAATAACCTGCAAGATAAGCATAAGCAGCATAATTGGCCGGATATTGGGCAGTGTCACATGCCAGAGCCGCTTCCAGAGGTTCGCGCCATCGATTTCTGCTGCTTCATAGAGCTGTGCAGGCACGGCTTGTAAAGCAGCCAGATAGATCAGCATAGTGGCACCGGCATTACTCCAGGTCGTAATCACCACCAGAGCCGGCAGAGCGCTGCTGGGAGTTTCGAGCCAGAGGCCACCGGGCAGTTGAATCAGGTTGAGCAAAGCGTTCAGCAAACCCGAATCGGGGTTGTAAATCCAGCGCCAGAGAAAGGCCGTGACGATCGGTGACATCATCACTGGCAAATAGAAGGCCAGGCGGAGAAAGCCTTTGCCGTGGCGCATCTCGTTGATCAGCAGCGCGAGGATGATCGGAACCGCGTAGCCAAAGAGCAACGCGTACCCGGTATACTCCAGTGTATTGCGCCAGGCAATCGCGAAGAGCGGGTCAGAGAACACTGCGCGGAAATTGGCCCAGCCCACCCAGGTGGCGGGCGTGATCAGATCAACACTCTGAAAGCTCATGATAAAACCCAGGATAACCGGGTACCAGACAAAGAGCCCAAAAATCAGAAACGCAGGCAACAAAAAGAGATATCCACTCACATTGCGCCGGATAACCCGCTTTATCATCTGAAGAACTGGCATCTTCTCGAGAGAAGAGCGAGTGTCGCTGCGCTGCGCCAGTTTACTCAGAGACTCAGGTGCTGTTTCTGGTAGAGGCAGAGAGGATGACGACACCTCCATAGATATCTCCTTCTTTAGGAAAAGATGTCCATTGAGCAGGAACAGCTTTCCCGTTGTTAGGAAAGCTGTTCCCTCGCATCCCTGCCTTAGGAGGTTGACGAATCGAGAATTTGCTGGAACTGCTGAGCTGCCTGGTTCAGCAGCGTCTGCGGGTCCGCGTTAGGATTGGTCAGGATCGCCTGCATCACCGAGTCGAGTGTCGCGTACATTTTCTGCGTCTGTTTGCGCGGCTCAGGGCGCAAGGCGGCGGTCGAATTGATGAACGACGCATAGTTCGCTAGTGGCACGTTCGCATACTTTGCACTCAAAGCGTTCAGCTTTTGCTGAAATACGCCGGTAAAGAGCACGTTGGTGGGAGCGCCCACCACCTGGCCGGCAGCAGCGGCAGCAGCCAGGCTGTTTTCCACCACATTCAGGTCGAAATTGGAGTAGATGATATAGTCGAAGGCGGTTTTAATCACCGTCTGCGACGACTTGGGATTGAAGATGAAAATGTTGCCACCAGTCAGCGCCGCGTTGCCTCCATTTTGCGGCATCGGTCCAATGCCAAAATCGTCCAGGTTCGCGCCAAGCGTCGTCTTAAAGGTATTCAGTTGATCAGGCGCCATTACGACCATCGCCACCTTGTTCGTCGCCAGCAACTGAAGCGTGTCCGCCTGCGTGAAGAGCTGCTGCTTCGTCATGGAATTGTCGGTGAAGCGCATCTCCTTGAGCAGTTGAAGCACACTCACGCCCTGAGCGCTGTTGAAGGTTGCTTTGGTGCCATCGGCAGATTGCAGATCGCCACCAGCGGTATACATCCAGTTAGTAAAATGCCAACCACCCTGGTTTTGTGTGCTTGTCTCAGCATAGCCTGCCACCTTGGAAGTGGTCAATGCTTTGGCATAACTGCGGAAATCAGCCCAGGTCGTAGGGGGCTTATCGGGATCAAGCCCCACCGCCTGGAACATCTTGCGGTTGTAGTGGATGCCCAGGGCATAACCGTTGACAGGGACGCCGTAGATTTTCCCGGTCGAGGCATCGGTGGCAATCGAAGCAATGCCAGAATTATAACTGCTCCAGTACTGCCAGCTCCTGGCCAGGCTCGTGATGTCTGCCAGCGCGTGCTTGCTGATCAAGAGTTGTGGCTCGGTGAAATAGCTCTCCGTCGCGTCTTCCGCCTGCCCTGCCGCCAGCTTCGCAAGGTAGGTCGTGGGATCATACGGATCGTTCTTGCCCACAATCTTTTCGTTGGAGTACGCCTGCTCAAATTGCTTGGTCATTTGATTAAATAGATAGACAGCACCAGGATTGCTAGGAGGGGGCAACGTATTCACTGTAGCGGTTGCCACTCCTGATGTAGTGGCGGGGGTGGAACCACAAGCGGCCAGAAAGGCTTCCAGACTAAGCGCGCCGGCACCGACAGCAGCAGAGCGCTGCAAAAAGCTCCTCCGGCTGAAAGCAGATCCAAAGTTCGATTTCGTACCCATGAAAGACCTCCTTGAAAAAAAGCACATGTCCTCCTGATGTCATGTTGTAAGGATGTCGATTTAAGAATCTCACAACATAGACACGCGTACATCGATGAGAGAACCATCAACTTCCCTGCGCAGAAATCACCAGTGGAAGCAAGCAACAAGAGGCGCTGGCAGAGACTTATTATCCTCCGGTTGCGTGCAAAGAGCACGAGGCAGTACGGCCTGGAGCGTTCCCGGGAAGGAAAGAACGCAGCGAAGGTAACAGCCTCATAGCTTATAAAACCTCCTCCAAAATAGTTTGTTCATCCAACGGCGACGAAAGGGAAAATCAAGGGTAACGTTTACTCTGATCTTTTCTTGAAAACAAAGGTAGCATAGAAAAACGTCGTTGTCAAGGGGTCATATTTTTCATGAGAAATTGGTTTCTTCTCGTCTACATCGCATAAACACGCACTACGAAAGCTCCAGATGAGAGCATTAGCAAAACTGAGGTTGACAATTTAGGAAAAATCATGGTACGATTAAACCACAAAAACAGGTTATCGTTTACCTAAATCGGGAATATTTGACCTTAGGGAAAGAGGAGTACGGCCTTGGAGAAGAACCGCGTGAAACGTTCAACTATGACGCAAATTGCGCAGGAGGCGGGGGTTTCAACGACAACGGTCTCCAAGGTGCTTAATGAACTTCCCGGCGTGGGCGCCTCAACGCGAGCTCATATCCTGCAGTTGATCGAACAGCACGACTATGTACAGAATCACGCGGCACGCCAGCTCCGCAAAGGGCAGAGTGGGCTGATCGATCTGGTGATCATGCGCCTGGAGGGCGGCTATGACCTGGGCATTATGCATGGTATTCAGGATGCGCTCGCAGAGAGTGAACAGCGCCTGGTGGTCTTCGCCACGAATGAAGACGAGGTCAGGGAGCGTCTCTGGTTGCGGCGTCTGCTCGATCAATCGACCGATGGAGTGCTGCTCCTGCTGCCCTATGAGAAGATCGGCATTGCCAATACGCTGATGGCGCAGCACATTCCGTTTGTTGCCATAGGGGACCGCAACGAACCAACCACGGCGTTTCCCACCATTGGATCAACCATCTGGTTGGGAGGATACACAGCGACTGAGTATTTGATCTCCCTGGGCCATCGGCGAATCGGCATTATCACCTTCCCGCTCCATCTCACCACTTCCCGCGCGCGTCTGGCAGGATACCGCGAGGCGCTCGAACGCGCGGGTATACCAATTGATCCTGCGTTGATCTGCGAAGGCACCTACCTGCTGGGCGACGGCGTCCAGCAAACCCGTTTCTTGCTCGATCAGCCAGATCCGCCTACGGCGATCTTCGCTGGCAACGATGCACAGGCAGCAGGCGTCTACCAGGTACTCTACGAGCGCAATATTCGCGTCCCCGATCAAATGAGCGTGATCGGTTTCGACGACGTTATGTATACCGCCCAGATGTCGCCACCACTGACAACTATTCACCAGCCGCTGGTTGAAATAGGAAAGATGGCAGCGAATATGCTGCTCCGCCTCATCGCTGGCCAGCAACTCGAATCAAACCATGTAGAACTTTCAACGTCGCTCGTCGTGAGAGAGTCCTGCGCCGCGCCGCGCAGTGGACCTCTGCTTAAACGTTAAAAACGAAGGACCTTTGCTCAGGTTGGGGCGCTGTTAGCTCTGCGTACTCCCTTCAACCACTGCCCGCAGCCCCGAGAGGTCATACGAAAGCGCCCCCGCTTGCAGTTGCGCTCTCAGCGTGGTTTCGCTGCGTACGCGTGCGCGGGAAGCCTCAAGGATGGCAGAGGCCCGTGCTGCGGCTATGGCTACGGCGCCATCGGCATCAAGGACCACGAGATCGCCCGCAGCAATGTGGGTGCCACCTACTGTGACCGGCTCATTGATGGTTCCCACGTGGGTCTTGGTCGCTCCCCGTACACGAATCCAGCGCGTCCAGATGGGCAAGCCAAGCGCTTGCAGTTCCTCTGTATCGCGGACAGATGCATCCACCAGGATGCCGGCGACCTGGCGTACCAGCGCCTGGGTCGCGAGCAGCTCTCCGATTAAAGCGACAGGTTCGGGTTCCGGCATCGTCAAGATGAGGATTTCACCTGGTTGGACCTGCTCCATCACTGCATGCACCATTAAATTATCCCCCTGACCACAACGAACGGTGCGTGCCCATCCTGCCACCCTGCTCCCCGCAATGAGTTGCACCAGGGGAATATCGATGAGCCCGGTGCGTCCCGCGGCTTCGTAGACCGTTGCCACTCCGTGGCGAGCCAACTCGTTTCTATCACTCTCGTTCATCTACTTGGTAGTTCCTTTTGAGAATAATCAACGGTATCAAGCCTGTCGAGCGCCGCTTAGAGCGTGTCTACTACCTGGGGAGTAACGCGTTGGAAGGCTTCTGCGTACTGAATATCGGTGCGCCCGGAAATGCGGCGCGCATGGTTGGCGCGGTACTTTGCGATCTCTGCCTGGTACTGGTGAAGGTAGCTTTGCGCGGCCATCGCCTCCATGGCCTGTTGCTTAAGTGGAAAAACCGCGCTGATATCGACAAAAGTGGTGGGAACGAATCCGCAGTGTTCCGGCTGATGAGGCTCAAAGAGAAACAGTGCTGCTGGTTTGATGGTGGGGAAACCACTGGCGACGCCCGAGCCGCTGGCCAGGATACTGGCGCGCTGGACGGCTGCAGAGGCCAGCGGGTGATCGGGATTGAAGGGATCACGTTCAGTATGGGTGATGATCACATCTGGCGCTAGCTCGCGCATGAGCGTGGTGAGTCGCTCCAGGGCCAGCGCGTCAATCTGAAGGGGATAATCGCCGAGATCAAAGCATTGAAACGTTGCGCCAAGAATATCGGCTGCTCGTGTGGCCTCCTCATGACGAATACGTTTGACGTTCTCGATCGTTTGGTGCGGCTCTTTCCACAATTCGCCTGATTCGCCTCGTTCTCCATAGGAAAGCGCGACGACGTTGGCTCTGCCGCCACGCGTCGTCACGACGGCGATGACCCCCGCAGCACGCCAAACAAAATCCGCCGCGTGTGCACCAACCACAAGCAGGGTGCGGCTCTGGTTCATGCAGGCTCACTCCTTTCGGTAGCAACAAGGCCCGGTGATGGAACAGACTTGTGTTGAAAGCAGGCTTTGTTTCCCCTTCACATGCTCCCATCGTTCGCCGTTCCCTGTTCTTATCGTATTCTATCACAGCTACTATTAGGCCGAAGATGGAGCTATCCTACGGACCCGTCATCGACTGCGCACTGACGGGCTCTTCGGGCTGGACGCGCCGGCACCAGTGGGCCACCGCCTCAACCAGCTGGCGAATCTCCTCGCGCGTCCCCTCATCGCGCAGGTCCACCTGCTCGTCGAAAAGACTGGAAGCGCGTGGCACCAGCACCTGCGGGTCGGGTACCACGATGGCACCGATGCGACCGAGCACCCCTCGCAGGGCCGCCTGCGCGTTCGCCGAGCCCGATTGGCCCAGGACGGCACCCATCACTGCTACCGGTTTGTTGCGCAGGACGCTGCGACCACTCGGTCGCGAGGCCCAGTCGATCGCATTGGCTAGCACCCCCGGCACCGCGCCGTTGTACTCCGGAGTGGCGATCAGGACAGCGTTTGAGGCGGCGATAGCATCCTTGAAGCGGCGGACCGGCTCGGGGTCGCCAGCAGCCTCGACATCCTCGTTGAAAAAGGGCAACTGGCCAATGTCAAAGAAGCGCACCTCGACCCACTCAGGTGCGACCTCTTGCGCGGTGCGCAGCAGCCCGCGATTGTAAGACCCCTGCCGCAGGCTGCCCGCGACAGCAAGTATTCGAAACGGTTTCCTATTCACGGTGGATCACCTCCACTCCATCCTGCTGCCAGTTTGTGCCCACTTGGCACCGAGCCGATGCCGTACAACACCACTATGGGGCTGCTGCCCCGTCTGCAAAATGCCGTCCCTGTTGAAATAAAGTATCGAGTAGCAAGCCACATCCGGTATGGCGCCAACAAATGTCATCAATGAAGGAAGCTTTGCACTATCTCATGAATGTTCAGCGTTTCACATCACACAATTATAGCAGACACTCTTCGTTGGTACCAACGAACAGCACTTCCCTACAGTGGAAGGGCGCATTCATGTTTCACACGGGAGGAACGGGACTGTTTTTCCGATTCGCAAATCGCGTGGAGTTTTCTCTATAGGGAAACCCGGATGCTGGTCCCGCTCCTCGACGCCTGATGATCGCCTCACGTGCCGAGTTGCTGCGCCAGGTCTATGAAATCGGTGGCCACGATTTCAAAAGCTGGGTCAGGGGTGAGATCCGGCATGTGGTGGGGACCATGCTCCAGTGGACGCGGGACGAAGGCGGCCTGCATGCCTTGCGCCTGGGCAGCGCGCAGGTCTTCCTGGTGGGCTGCGACCATCATCACCTCGTGGCTCTGTAGCCCGAGCATCCTGATCGCCATCTGATAGGGGCGAGGGTCGGGCTTATAGGCCTGCACCAACTCGGCTGAGAGGATGCAGTCCCAGGGCAGTGCACTATACTTCGCCATGTTCACCAGTAGGGCCACATTCCCGTTCGAGAGGGTCGCCAGCACAAAGCATTTCCGCAGGTGCGTGAGCCCTGGAATAGCATCAGGCCAGGGTTGGAGCCGGTGCCACACACGGTTGAGGTGCTCGCGCTCGTCCTCGTTGAAGTGGTCATCGAGCTGGAATTCGCTGAACAAGTCGTTCATCGACAGGCGGTGGAGGGCATCCAGATTGGTCCAGGGCAGTTCACCGCGCATGACGCGGGCTAGCGAGGGACGATAACGGGCGCGCCACGCGTCGGCAAACTGCCCCCAGTCCACCGACAGTCCTTTCGCCCGGTTGAGCCGTTCCCCCTCGCGGATAATAGTGCCGCGATAGTCGACGACCGTGCCAAAGACATCAAACGCGAGAGCCTTGATCGTGCTAGCAGTCATGTGTCCTCCTCCTTGCAATTACACTCAGGCGCGTGGCCGGCGCGAGATGTGACAAGATGATCAGGCAGTTGCCCTGTCGGTGCAGGCGCTGGTCTTCAGGAGCGGCACCTGGGGCAGACGCTCGAGGAGGTCAACGCTTACTTGCTTTGCGCATCCTCCTCAACAGCATGAGCATCGTTCCCCATGCCGTCACACCGGCCAGGGCAATCTTGGTGACATCCACCACCGGCTTGACCGTGACCCCATCTGGTCCAATGATGATGATGGCGACTGGCCGTCCACTGGAGCCACCCCCACCACCCATGCCGCCTCCGCCGCTGGTGGTTGGTTGTGCTTCTCGCCCAGACGTCTCCCCTTGCTGCTTGGGAGGGGTCGTCGGTGACCCAAAACCTATCCCAGAACCGAAGCCGCCACCGGCAGCGATCTCGCTTGCCGTGATGACGGTGTAGGTGCCAGCGGTCACCGGTTCACTATACACTGCACCGGGCTGGGCTGCCGAGTAGATCTTCTCCAACACCCGGCAGCTGCTCCACCCGTCCGTTCCGCTCCACCTGTATGGCAGTTGGCCGATGCCAGACACATGCGCCCCAGGGGAAGCGAACGATGAGCACCTGGGACTGCGGTGTCAGGGTGAGATCATGCACCACCACTGACTGACCAGAAGCCTTGTGCCATTGAACGAGGTCGTTGAATCGTCTCATATCAAAACCCCTTTTGCTGCATGCTGGTTGGCGTGTGAAATGCTTCCA
>WNGK01004934.1_pt1 | contig 18085 bp, 15 predicted proteins | sample 5400601 | NCBI WGS metagenome assembly WNGK01 (sample SAMN13153376, study PRJNA577476) | soil metagenome | isolation source: 60 cm soil or saprolite under Garry oak tree replicate 1 | place: USA:California | collected 2016-06-15
CCGTATGAAGAACGCGGTCCTGCAGTTTCGAAACAGTCCCAACAACGCCGCACCGCAACCATGATCCGGAAACTCAGAATGCTTGGATACAAAGTCGAACCTGTAGCAGATCCTGCCTGAGGAATGATTTTCGACCCAGTCACGTCTGAGAATGTGAAACCCTTAGTCGTAACGAATTTGTCGAGTGGCAGTTCGATGGCGAACTCTGCGGGATACGTCGGGATGTTGCAGCCGCCCTGCGCCCAGGATGTGCCAGTGAATAGTTGAATGTTGAAATTAAGTGCTTGTGAAAGACCCTTGAAGTTTACCCGGATCTTGTCGTATGCACCGAAGTCCTCATGCATCGTTCCGTGAAACCCATATGCCATATCGATTCGTGGACCGGCATAGAATCCGGCCGACTGCACCATGGCCGCAGGTTTAGTTGCGGTTGCGGGAAAGAACCCGTAGGAGGAGGGCTGGTTATAGGGGTTATAAGTGGGACACTTGGCGTTTGTCGGACAAACGTTCATGTTGGTGTCCCGACTGCCGCCCACCATTTTGCCGTACTGAACGCTCTCATGGGCAGGCCCATAGAAATAGCCCGGTGATTGGTAGTGTCCCGTGCTGAAGTCGTCAAGGATGTTTGGGTCTTGGGCGTACGCGCTCGAGGTTGCTGCGGCAAGGAGAACGAACAGGGGGGCGATTGATTGGATACGCATGGGTTATTCCTCCAGATTCTAAATCCGACGTTGGATTTGTCAGCGCCCGGGATCGCATTGGCCCATCCGGCCGCTGCTAGCCTCAGTGGCTACATACCATCAATTGCGGAATGCAGGAGGTCAATCGGTTCACAGGTTCAAAAAAAATCTCCCCTGATTGATAACGATCCGACCCTGGGCGCCACTATTGATTGATCGGGCTGGACCGGAAATTGATATTGGGTCCGCCCGCCGAGATTTCAATGCATGAGCCAGGAACCGCCAAGCCCGTGACCGAGTTGCTTGCCCGATGGCAAGCGGGGGATACCCTCGCTCTGGAAGAATTACTGCCTCTCGTTTACACGGAACTCCGGCACGTTGCCCGCCGACAGCTTCGACGCGAGCGGCCAGGACACACATTGCAGAGTGCAGCTTTGGTGAATGAGGCATATCTGCGACTCATTGAACAGCGACCCTTCGGCACTGAGAATCGAATGCACTTTGTGGCGGTTGCCTCACGATTGATGCGCCAAATTCTGGTCGACCATGCCCGCAGTCACGGGGCGGCCAAGCGAGGTGCCGAACAAGTTATTCACCTGGACGCGTCGATGATTCTGCCGCAGGTGCAGGGTGCCGATGTGATTGCAGTGGATGACGCCCTGAAGGATCTAACTCGCCTGGATGAACAACAGGGTCATATTGTGGAAATGCGGTTTTTCGGAGGGTTTTCGAATGAGGAGATAGCCCAATTGCTTGGCATATCCTTGTCGACCGTAAAGCGCGACTGGAATGTGGCGAAGGCTTGGCTGGCTCGGGCGATAAGGAAGGCAAAGAATGGCGAATGAGGAGCAGTGGCCGAGAATTAAGGAGATTGTTGGGGCGGCACTTGAGCGCGAACCCAATGAACGGGACGCATTTCTCGAGGAAGCCTGCTCCGAGAACCAGTGGTTGCGGGCGGAAGTAACGTCGCTACTTGCAGCATGCGTTGAAGCGGACGTGCTTTTCGAGCCCCAATGGAAAGCCAATTTGATCGACGGCGGGAGAAATTCCCAGACCATCGGTCCGTACCGGCTGATTCGGGAACTCGGCGTTGGTGGAATGGGACAAGTGTGGTTGGCGGAACAGATGGAGCCTGTGCGCCGACGGATTGCACTGAAGTTAATCAAGAGCGGAATGTTCGACGCCGCGATCGTGCAGCGCTTTCAAGCTGAACGGCAGTCCCTCGCTCTGATGGACCACCCGGCAATTGCAAAAGTCTTCGATGCCGGGGCGACCGAGAAAGGTCAGCCCTACTTCGCAATGGAATATGTGGACGGCCTTGCCATCACCAACTACTGCGACCAAAGAAAGCTGGGGATCCGAGAGCGGTTGCAGTTATTTATCAAGGTTTGCGAGGGAGTGCAACACGCACATCAGAAAGCCATCATTCATCGTGATCTGAAGCCCTCGAACATCCTGGTAGTGGAAGTTGATGGCAGGCCAATGCCACGTATCATCGACTTCGGTCTGGCGAAACCAACGTCGCCCACTGTCACTAGAGAAGCACTGTTCACGCAAGTAGGTGCATTCCTGGGTACACCGGGATATATGAGCCCCGAGCAAGCCGATCCAAATGTGGAGGATGTAGATACTCGCACGGACGTTTATTCCCTGGGTGTGATTCTTTACGAAATGCTTACGGGAATTCTTCCGTTTGACTCGACTGAATGGAAGAAACAACGCCTGAACGAAGTGTTGCGACAGCTACGTGAGACCGATCCACTGCGACCGAGTGCCAAGGTGAGCACAAATAGGGATAAGTTGGCGGCAAGGGCCGAGGCACGGGGTACACTCCCCCGTCAACTGGTCAATCTGCTACGCGGTGATCTGGACTGGATTACCCTGAAAGCACTGGAGAAGGAGCGAGAACGGAGATATGGCACAGCGTCGGAACTCGCGACCGACATTGAACGCCATCTCGAGAACAGGCCGGTTATGGCTCGCCGGGCAAGCACCGCCTATCGCCTTGCAAAATATGCGCGGCGAAATCGCGTGAGTCTGGCGGCTGTGGCGGGAGTGTTCGCGGTGCTGCTCGCGTTTGTAATAACCCAGACGATCCAATTGCGGCGAATCACACGCGAACGCGATCGAGCCGACCGGATCACCGATTTTATGACTAACATGTTCGAAGTCTCCGACCCCAGCGAAGCTCGAGGGAATAGTGTCACGGCACGCGAGATCCTGGACAAATCTTCCAAGGAAATTGACTCTGCGCTTGCCCAAGATCCTGAAGCCCAGGCGCAGATGATGGAGGTTATGGGTGAAGTGTACGAAAGCCTTGGACTCTATGGCCGGGCACAGGCTCTCCTTACTCGGGCGGTTGAAACCCGGCGTCGGGTCCTCGGAACCGCCCACGTTCAAACGCTCAAGTCCACGGCGGAGCTTGCGTGGGTTTTGCATGCGGAGGGGCGAGAGGTCGAGTCAGAGAAGTTGCAGCGGGAAACGCTAAAGATGCGCAGCCGGATCCTTGGACCACGCCACAAAAGCACCTTAGCATCGATGATCAACCTGGCGTCAACGCTGGATTATCAGGCACGCTTTGCAGAGGCAGAAAAAGTGCAACGAGAGGCGCTTGACATCATGCGTCAATCCCAAGGAATCGAAAATGAGGATACGATACTCCGACGCGGAAGCGTTGCGCCGGGAGAACCTCAATATTCGACGCCGGGTTCTTGGGCCTGATGCGCCCGACACGCTGAGCTCAATGACCAATCTAGCCGACACGCTCTATCTGGAAGGCCGCTATTCCGAAGCGGAGAAGTTGGAGAGAGAAACGCTCGACATCCAGCGGCGCGTCGAAGGGCCGGAGCATCCAGAGACTTTAATATCGATGTACAATCTGGCCAGCATTTTGAACAAGAGCGGACGTTTTGCCGAAGCTGAGGCGTTGGGGAGGACCACGCTCGATATCCGGCGCCGTGTACTTGGGCCAGATCACCCGAGGACATTGCTTGCCAAATATAACCTCGCGACGAGCCTGATAGGACAGGGCCACTATCTTGAAGCGGAGAAACTTCTGAAGGATGCAATCGAGATGCAAAGACGAGTTCTGGCGCCCAACCACCCGGATGCTGCTGCCTCAATGTACGAGCTGGCGATTCTCAAAGAACATGAGGGCGAAAACGACGACGCTGTTAAGCTCCTGCAGGAGGCAGTAGCTCACGGTCTGCCCTTAGATGATAGCGGTGGCATAGAAAAAGATCGCAATTTCAAGTCACTCCACAACGACCCCCACTTTACCGCACTGATTGGGAGAATCAAAAATCCTTCCAGCCAGTCCAGAGACCAACTAATAGAGCAACCCACACTCGACTAGCTCACCCGCGAAACCGCGCGGAAGGCGCCGCCATAGCAATGGACCATTTGATTGCTTGCACGCTCAGACCACCTCGGCCAGGATCCGCGCGGAGCTCGGATGTCGACCTCTTGTGGACGATCCTCGACCTCACACCCGCAGGCCGCGGCGCCACTTGGTGCCCAAAGCTTGAATACCCCAGCCTGACAACGATCAAGTAAAGCTCGAAGCCCTGGCCTTGAGGCCGTGAGGAAATTTACAGCCTTCTGCGCAACAGGCCAATTGAGGATCATTCGCCTGAGCGTGATAGGCCAAAAATGACTGAGTCTATCCAACAGATCGTCGACCGCTTCCCGCACTAGTCGTGAGTTACCAGAGAAAATTATTATCCCTTTGACACATGTTTATTTTGGAGAGATGATGGGTGGAACCGAGGCATGCGATGAATCTCTACTCTCTGACGCGACGGTTTCCCACGGAAAAAGATGCACTCGATCACCTGGTCAGGACGCGCTGGCCGAAAGGCGTTCGCTGCGTGGCGTGCGATCATGGCAAGTGCTGGCCGATTGAATCCATTAATAAAACTGGAGGAGCGCGGCGTTTGTTCCAGTGCGCTTCGTGCAAGCTTCAGTTCAGTGCCACGGCCGGAACCCTGTTCCATGATTCTCACCTGCCCTTAACCAAGTGGTTCGCAGCGATCTCCTTGATGAGTGATGCCAAGAAGGGCATCTCGGCCAGCCAACTCGGGCGCCACATCGGCATGACCTACAAGACCGCCTGGTATGTGGCTCACAGGATTCGCGAAGCCATGCGGGAAGCTAAAGACATTCAACTGGGAGACCCCGACACTACCGTCGAGATCGATGAAACCTACATCGGAGGCCAGCTTCGTCACAAAGGTTCCAAAGTGGCCAAAGCCTCTAAAACCATGGTGATCGGAATGGCCGAACGCAACGGGCGGATTCATCTGGAGTCGATGTCCAACCGCCGCTTCGAATCCATGAAGCCGGTACTGGATGCCAAACTGGCCGAGAACACCAAAGAAGTTGTCACCGATGGCAATCCCAGTTACAAGGGCCTTATTCCCAGAGAGAAACACTCGAGAGGAAATCACGGCAAGGAACTTCGAGAGCGCGTCTGGACAACGACGCAGACGGTGGAGAACGCCTTTTCACTGTTCAAGCGTGCCATCGTCGGCAACTATCACAAGCTCAGTCCCTGGCACTCGGATCGCTACATGCGCGAGTTCTGCTTGAGGTACAACCGGCGGCGCATGCAGGCGTCGATCTTCGACCTGGCGCTCACAAGTATGGTCAGTCGAACACCTTTACCGTACAAGACGCTGGTTGCGTTCTAACTCGAACCTGAAACAGCCAACTACTTCCCTGTGCTGCGTGCCTTCCGTCGCGCTTGGATCTTCACGCTGATCTCAGATCGCGAAAGAGGCTTCGCCTTCAGCATCCGCCGAAGGATCGCGTCAAACCTCTTCTCCGCCGCGGTCTTCGCGCTCATCGACACATCTTACCAACTCATCTAACATGCGTGATCGGGATGATCATTCCAGTGAACAACGGCTCCCGTCTCGAAGAAGTGACCGGTCGGAGCGTCATCAGGAACCAGAGACTGGCGAACCGTCTCGGCTGCTCCTTCCTCAACGGTTTGGATACCGCTATTGCCGTTTATATCAGTAGCCGAATGAGCTCGCGCGTCGTGCCAGTGATTCCCATATCGAGGGGGATAGCACGACCGGTCGGTCGTGTCAATCCTTATACGGACGCCGTGTCGTTAGCACATGATATGTCCGGTGGAGTTAGCAGATGAAGTGTCCGCATAGCGGGCGGCGAGGATATTTCCATGCGAGGGAGCGTGGAGAGCTATCCGAGGGCTGCGGTGGAGCGGGCGATGAAGGTTCAGGAAGTAATTTTGCGAGCCATGGCGAAGAAGATCAGCTGGTGGCAGGCGGCGGAGATCATCGGCATCAGCGACCGTCAGATGCGTCGCTGGCGGGAGCGGTATGAAGAGCATGGCTACGACGGGCTGATCGATCGGCGGCGCGGGCGGCCGAGCGAAAAGCGCGTTCCGGTGGCGGTGGTGGAGCAGGTACTGGGGCTTTACCGGGAGAAGTATTTTGACCTGAACGTGCGCCATTTTCACGAGAAGCTGCGCGCGGAACACGACATTGAATTGAGCTACACCTGGGCGAAGCTGGCGTTGCAGGGCGCGGGCCTTGTGGCCAAGGCGCGGAAGCGGGGCGTACACCGCAGGCGGCGCGAGCGGCGGCCGTTGCCGGGCATGCTGGTGCACATCGATGGAAGCCGCCACCAGTGGTTTCAGGATGAGCGCTGGCGCGACCTGATCGTGATTCTGGACGACGCCACCAGCGAGATCTATTACGCGCAACTGGTGGAGGAGGAATCGACGGCCACGGTCATGGCCGCGGTGCGGGAGGTAATCGAACGCAAGGGGTTGTTCTGCGCCTTGTATTCGGACCGGGGCAGCCATTTCTGGCTCACTCCCAAGGCCGGCGGCAAGGTGGACCCGCATCGGGTGACGCAGTTGGGACGGGCGCTGCGCGATGTGGGCGTGCAGATGATTCCGGCCTACTCGCCCCAGGCGCGGGGCCGCTCGGAGCGCAGCTTCGGCACCTGGCAGGGACGGCTGCCGCAGGAGCTGCGATTAAAGGGAATCAACACCGTCGCCGACGCCAACCGCTTTCTGCGCGAGCGCTACATTGCGGAGTTCAACAGCCGCTTTCAGCTTCCGGCTGCCCAGCGCGGGATGGCTTTCACCGCCTGTCCGCGCCGCGACCTGGACCTGATTTTCTCGCTGCAGTTCGAGCGCACCGTGGGGCGCGACAACACCGTCAGCTTTCAGAACCTCGCCTTGCAGATCGACAAGGTAAGCTGGCGCGGCACCCTGGCCGGCTGCAACGTCACCGTGCACCAGCATCTGGACGGAACGCTCAGCATCACCCACGGGCCGCGCCGGCTGGGGCGCTATACCGGCCAAGGCACACCGATCAGCCAGACGGCAACAAAGCAGGCTGTTGAAAAGCCGCTCCGTGGAAAAGTCCAAAAACAGACTTTCCCCACCTCGCTTGGAAATCCCGAAAACAGCGCGGGATTCCCACTTTCCAACAGCCACGACTGCGGCCAGATGAGAAAACAAAAGCCGGACACTTCACGTGCTACCAAAACCAGACATCTGCACTTGCTAACAACAGGTGTTTCGTAGTTGTGTTTGTTTCATCTGGCCGAATAACCGCCCATCGGTCACCTGATCAACAGCAGCGTAACAGCAGACACAGTGCTCAATGACCCATTAACCTCATGATCCGCCGAAATGGAGGGCGGCAACCATGAGGAAGACATCTACAAGTAGAGTGAAGGGCAAGAAGAACCAACCCAAGACTAAGCTTGGCATCCCCGATCTGAAACAGTCGAAAGCCGCAGTCCTCCTGAACCTCGGTTCTCCCGACTCGAAGCGCGGATACCTGTATGCTATCGATGAGTTCGTCGCCTGGTACTGTTCTGAACCACGACTAGCGTTCAACAAAACAGTGGTTTTGCGTTTTAGGTTTCATCTCGAGGAGCGTGGCCTTACGCCAGGGACGATCAACGTGCGAATGGCTGCTGCGCGAAGGCTGGCGTACGAGGCGGCTGACTCCTGTCTGTTAAGCCCCGAACTGGCCGCCGGCATCCATCGTGTCAAAGGTGTCCGCAAGCTGGGCTGTCGTTTAGGAAAATAATGCTTGTGAATGCCGAAGCGTTATCATCCCGGTTGGTGCACCACGTCGTCCTGAGCCAAGGGGATCGGTCTCATCGAGGTGCGTCAGACGCCCCTGCAACGGGCGAGGCGCGCGTGTGGAATCTGTAGGCTCAGGACGACAGTTGATCGCCGCTCGCAGCTGAGTGGCCAGGCCATCGGTAGCAGTATCAAGACAGGAGGAGCGCGATGAAGACTCATAGAATCGCAGGCGGTGGTGGTGTCCAGTTGCACGTCGTGGAAACGGGATACCCGCAGGGTCGTCCGATTGTTTTCATCCATGGTGCCTCGCAGTGTTGCCTGCAGTGGACTCGTCAGATGAACTCAAGCCTGGTCAAGGACCACAGATTGGTCGCCCTCGATTTGCGAGGTCATGGTCTCTCGGAGAAGCCGCCCAACGGCTACAACGACTCGAAGCTGTGGGCGGACGACCTCAATGCGGTCATCCAGGGCCTCAATCTTGATCATCCAGTGCTTTCTGGGTGGTCGTACGGTCCGCTTGTGTTCCTCGACTACATTCGCCACTACGGCGAGGACCGGCTCGGTGGCCTTCACCTCGTCGGCGCGGTCACGAAGCTGGGCAGTGACCAGGCCATTTCGGTCCTCACTCCTGAATTTCTCAATGTCATCCCGCAGTTCCTCTCAACGGAGGCAGAGACGAGCGTCCGCGGTCTCGAGGGCCTGCTTCGGCTGTGTTTCGCCCAGCAGCCCTCAGCCTCCGAGCTGTATCTCATGCTGGGATACAACGTCTCTGTCCCGCCGTATGTGCGTCAGGGGCTATTCTCGCGCTCCTTCGACAATGACGACCTCCTGCCGAAGATCCGCAAGCCAGTGCTGATTACGCATGGTGCCGCCGATGCGATTGTCAAACCCGCCGCCGTCGATCAGCACAAGGCCGCGATGCCTCACGCGCAAGTTCAGTTGATGGCGAATACCGGGCACGCAGCGTTCTGGGACGACGCGCCAGGCTTCAATCAACGCCTACACGCGTTTTGCGAAAGTCTCTAATAGAGGGTAGTAAGACATTCCTCGCGCAGCCGGTCTTCCATTGCTTCCCGGTCGCGCCTGCATTCGATGAATACAATTCAAGCCTCCATAACTGCGGACCGAATGGCTTCCAAGATCGCCGCTGGATTGGGCGGACAACCCTTAACCGTGCGGTGTACGGGAATGACGTTGGCCACGGCGCCACGGCTGGCGTAGTTTTCCCCAAACACTCCGCCACAAGCTCCGCAGTCTCCCACTGCCACCACAAGTTTTGGGTCTGGCACTGCATCCAGAGTGCGTTTCAAAGCTTCTTCCATGTTCGCCGATACTGGACCTGTTACCAGCAGCAGATCAGCATGCCTCGGGCTCGCAACGAATTTAATGCCGATGCCTTCGAGGTTATAGTACGGATTGTTAAGAGCCTGAATCTCGAGTTCGCAACCATTGCAGGAGCCAGCATCGACATGGCGAATGCAAAGAGCACGGCCCAGGATGTTCCTTAGATCTTTCTGCAATCCTTCGAGTGCAGGAGAAGCGACGACTGGAGTGGGAAAAGTCTCAGTCAGGATCCCCGTGCGTATCATGCGCGATAGAGTGTTAATCATACTTTCCTCACCCGTCGTGTCCGCTGTAGGACAAGTTGAAGGATTTATTGATCAAGGGGAAGTCGGGCACAATGTTGCCCAGGATTGCGTACTCGAGGAGAGGCCAGTTCTGCCACGAAGGATCGTGCGCATGGCAACGACGAATGGTTCCGTCGGGGCCACATTCAAGCGCGATCAAAACGGGTCCACGCCACGCCTCTATCAAGCCGAGTCCAAGCCGGTCAGGTTCAGCGACAGGGCAATCGGTCAGTATCGGACCCGAAATGGAATCTTCAAGGAGCATGCGGCATAGGCGGAGAGATTCAACGATTTCGTCGAACCGCACCTGTACCCGCGCCGCGACATCGCCTGTGGATTGCGTTACCAGATTCGGCTTGAGCACGTCGTAGGGCGACCATGCATGATCTACCCGCAGATCGAGGGGAACGCCCGATGCACGTCCGGCCAAACCTATTGCGCCAAGTTTCTCGGCCAATTCCTGCTTCAGAATTCCCGCTTCGCGAAAGCGATCCTGGAGACCAGCGTGGTTATCGTAGATAGCACGCAAACAGGAAACTCCCTCTTCCAGCACCCGATAATGATCCAGGAGCAAGAGCGTCGCGTTTTCAGATAAATTGGTGGCCACTCCACCGGGCTGTACGAACTCGAACAGATAGCGTGCTCCGAAAGCAGCTACATTGGTCCGGAGCAGGTCCTCTTTCATCCGCGAGAATTGGGTGAGTCCAAATGCAAAGCCCGCGTCATTGCCCAGCGCCCCTAAATCGCCCAGGTGATTGGCCAACCGCTCGTGCTCGAGCGCAAGGGCACGCAGATTGGCGGCTCGCGGCGGGCAGCTGATTTGGGTGATCGCCTCCAATGCGGCGCAATAAGCCCACGAGAAAGCGACCGCAGAATCGCCGGATAGCCGTGCTGCCAGCCGATGGCCTTCCTCTTGCGACATTTCCTCGAATCGCTTCGAGACTCCTTTATGTGTATAGCCAAGGCGTTCTTCGAGACGAAGGACTTTCTCCCCGACTACTGAGAATCGAAAGTGGCCCGGCTCGATTGTGCCTGCGTGGACCGGCCCAACTGCAATCTCATGGACGCCGTCACCCTCTACCTGGACAAAAGGGTAGGGCTGAGAGTTGATTGAAAACTGTTGGCATCCATCGAATTCCCGCCGCAGCGGAAACACCGTTTGCGGCCAGCCCCCGTGGCGAAGCCAGCCACGGTGGTCCGGTTCCATGCTTGCAATCCCAAGCAGATCGTGGACCGCGCGCTCCATATGCAATGCGCACGGAAATATTTCTGCGAGACTCGGATAAGTTGGTTCCGCACCATGTTCCATCTCATGCTCAAATACCACGACGCCATCTTTGACGAGAAAGGCAGCATAGATACGAAAGCGGCCGTCGCGGTCGCGATCGTCTGCACCCCAGATTGTGAGGAGCCGGCCTCCAGCGGCGCGCAACATCCCGGCGTCCGTGTGCCAACGCACGGCACCCACTTTGATGCACTTGCAAGGCAGGTTTGATGGAAGCTCTTTCATTGATTGTCCGAGGAGATCCAGAGTCATTGGCATCACCCTATCAATCGCGCTGCTGCGCGATACCACTCGGCGAGTGCCGGTGGCATGTAGACTCCCAATGTCAGCACCATGGCCAGATGAGCAAAGACTGGCAAGAGGGCTGGAGAATGTGGAAGCCGAGCCGCGTCGCTCTCACCAAAGACCATGGGTTGAACGCGGCTAAAAATTCCGGCGAACGCGACTCCAAGTGCGATCAGTAGGAATGGAGTTGTCCAGGGGTGCTCCCTCATCGCCGTTGTGAGAATGAGAAATTCGCTTGCGAAGACGCCAAATGGAGGCATACCGAGAATCGCCAGCGACCCGAGCATAAGCCCCCAGCCAATAGTTGGGCTGATACTCACCAGGCCCCGAATGCCATCCATTTGTTGTGTGCCGGCCTTCTGCGAAGCATGCCCTGCTGTGAAGAAGATGGCTGACTTCGTAAGTGAGTGAACGGTCATGTGCAGCAGAGCCGCGAAATTGGCCACCGGCCCACCTAGGCCGAATGCGAACGTGATGATTCCCATGTGTTCAATTGACGAATAGCCGAAGAGCCGCTTGATATCGCGCTGTCTCCAGATGAAGAAAGCGCCGAGCACTGCCGACAGTAGTCCAAATGTCATCAGCATGCGGCCCGGAAGAATGTGACCGATAGAACCTTCGACCAGCACCTTACAACGAACGACCGCGTAAAGCGCGACATTCAGCAGAAGTCCGGAAAGTACGGCGGATACCGGCGTGGGACCTTCAGCATGAGCGTCGGGAAGCCAGTTATGCAAGGGCGCAAGCCCGACTTTTGTCCCATAACCAACAAGAAGAAAGACAAACGCGAGCCCCAGGACTCTTGGCTCAAGTTGGCCCTTCACGGCATTGAGGTGGGTCCACAAAAGCGCAGTCATACCTTCTCGCCCAAGCGTCCGCTCCGCCGCGAAGTAGAGCAGGATTGTGCCAAAGAGAGCTTGTGCAATGCCGACGCCACAAAGAATGAAATATTTCCACGCAGCTTCGAGGCTCGCCCGTGTGCGGTAGAGCGAAACCAGTAGCACCGTCGAGAGAGTAGCCGCTTCCATCGCCACCCAGAGTAGGCCCATATTATTGGTCAGCAGCGCCAGAAGCATGGCAAACATGAAGAGCTGATACATGCTGTGATAGAGGCGCAGACGGCGGGGGTTTAGACGTCCATGATGCTCTTCGATCCGCATATATGGGCCGGAAAACAGAGCGGTGGTGAAGCCGACAAAGGCTGTTAGCGCGACCAGGAACACATTGAACGGATCGACGAAGAATTGCTCACGTCCGATCAGCATGGGTCCGAAATGGATGACACGCAGGACCAAGAATGACGCAGCCACCAAAGTAGCCAGGCTCATGCCAGCATTGAGTTCGGCTGCAAATCGGCGTGCACCGAACAATGCCAGCAAGGTGGCTCCCAGCAGGGGAAAGCCCAGAACCAACAGAATTTCCACTCAGTCCTCCTTGAGCGATTCCAGGTTACGCAGGTCGAGACTGTCGAATTGCTCCCGAATCTGGAAGAAGAAGATGCCCAGGATGAACATACCGACCAACAGGTCGAGTGCAACACCCAACTCGATGACCATGGGCATCCCGTACGTCGCGCTGGTCGCAGCGAGGAAAAGACCGTTCTCCATCGCAAGAAAGCCAATTACCTGTGTGACCGCTTTGCGACGGGTTATCATCATCAGGAATGAAAGTAGAATCACCGCCAGGGCAATCCCGAGCGTATGGCGCGTTACGGTTGTCGCCATCGAAGTAATCGGCTGGGCCAACCCAAAGGCGAAGATCACGAGCAGCAAGCCAACGAGCATCGTCGTGGGTACATTCACCAACTGCTCACTGTCCCATTGCGCTCCCAGTCGCTTGATAAGCCGATTGAGTATCAAGGGAAGCGCAATGACTTTCAGGATCAGAGTGAGTGCTGCGGAATAGTACATCTCGGTTAGGCCCGCGCTATAGGCCACGAGGAACGTCGAGACAAAGAGTAAGGCGCCCTGCCAGGCAAACAGCGTGATCAATTGCTGCGTCCGTCGTCCCGAGAGCATCGCAAACGAGATAAGCAGCAGTCCTGCTGCGAGGACTTTCAATACCTGGGCGACCAGTTCAGTAGGATGCATCTTTGTTTAGACTCCCAGCAGAAGGTGAACGAGCAACCCGAGCACAGCGAGCAGAAATGCCATGGCGAGATACTCCGGGGCGCGAAAAATGCGTAGCTTGGCCGATAGCGATTCGATGATTGCCAGAGCCGCGCCGGCGATCACGAGCTTTCCAAACAACGCGGCGATAGCTACCAATAACGGCCAGCCCCCATCTGCGCCGTTCGTAGCGATACCCAAGGGCAGAAACAATGCAAATCCAATGCAGGCATAATTGAACAGTTTCAAGCTTGATGCCCACTCGACCAAGGCAAGGTGCCGCGCTGAATATTCGAGCAGCATTGCTTCGTGGATCATTGTCAGTTCGAGATGGGTAGATGGATTGTCGATCGGGATTCGGGCGTTTTCGGCCAGGAGTACCATCACAAATGCGCTCGCCGCGAAGATTACGCTGGGATCGACGACCGACTGATGTGCTCGATAGCCGTCTACGAGACTTGGGAGCGAAGTGCTCCCAAATAGCATGAATGCGTTGAACAGCACCATTAAGAGTGCCGGTTCGGCAAGGAAGCCAATCATCATTTCCCGGCGAGCACCGAGCGTTCCGAAAGCCGTGCCAATATCCATGGCCGCGAGCGATAGGAAGACGCGCGCTGTTGCAAAAAGTCCAACGAGCGCAATGGAGTCAGCCACCCGCGCCAAGGGAAGATCTGTGACTAGCGAAGGAATAATCGCCGCTGCCAGCACCATCGTTCCGAACAGCACATACGGAGTTGCCCGGAATAGCGCCGATGCGTCCTTCGCGAGCGCGACATCTTTGAAGAAGAGCTTGCGGAGCATCCGATACGGCTGCAGCAACGGCGGCGCGGAACGATTCTGCAGCCACGCGCGGCATTGCGCTATCCATCCTGTGAACAGCGGCGCTATCGCAATCGCCAGAATTACTTCGACGAATTGTCGAACGAAGCTGATCGCTCTCATAGGACAAACACCAATAAACCGAGAAGAGTAAGAAAGCTGTAAAGCAGGTAGATCGCAAGCCGTCCACCTTGCAGGACTCCGATTACATCGGCAAGACTCTGGACTCCGCGTGCAATAGGTAGATAGATTCCCCGCCAAAGCCGGTCTTCGATGTAGATCCTGTACCGCGGAACGGTGTCGGCTGCCGACGGTAAATTCCGCTCCATGCGGAAAAACGTTCCGAACATGTGACGAATCGGTTGACCAAAGCCTTCCGCTGTATCTTGCATACGAGAGGTCTGCCACGGGTAACCGCAGTCCCATGTATCCGTTCTTCGTATGCGTCCATGGGCCAGGAGACGGACAATAACGAAGGTCGCGGCCACAACTACTACAATTCCAGCAAGTAGAATCAGACCGCTATAAGAAGCCTGCTGCTGTGCAATCGGGGAGATCCACCAGGTACTCGAACTGGGCCGAACGGTTTCACCCAGCAATTTGACGGTGACTGGAGCCGCCGCCCTGAGTGCGAGTTGCGGCAGGGCACCGATCACAATGCACCCTAATGCTAGCCAGCCGAGACCCAGGCGTTCCAGCCAATTGGCATCACGGGCATTCTCGAGAGAGCCTTCTCGCGCCTGACCGAGGAAAATTACGCCATAAAACTTCACCATTACATAAGCCGCAAGAGCTGCTGTCAGCGCGAGAGCTGCGGCGCCGAGTGGAACGAGCATGTTGAGAAACGCATGGGGAAGTTGCGGGGTAAAAAGAAATGACTGCAGCAACAGCCATTCTGAAACAAAGCCGTTGAACGGCGGCAAGCCGGCAATGGATAGTGTGCCGACCAGCGCTAAACTGGCGACCCAGGGCATGGGACGAATCAAGCCGCCAAGTTTTCCTAGGCTTCGCTGTTTTGTTGCGTGGAGCACCGAACCGGTGGTTAGAAATAGCAGGCTTTTGAAGAACGCGTGGTTGAGAGAATGGACCAAAGCCGCTGTCAAGGCGAGTGCAGCAAACAGAGGCATCTTGTTTGTCGCAAACAAAATCGACAAACCGATACCAGTAAAGATCAGTCCAACATTTTCAATTGATGAGTATGCCAGCAACCGTTTCATGTCGGTTTGCACGGCGGCAAAGATCGCCCCAAACAATGCGGAGAAGAGCCCAAGCGCGACTAAAAGAGCTCCCCACTGCCAAAAGCGGATGTTTAGCAAATCGAAGCTGACCCGCAACAGTCCATAGATGGCCGTTTTGAGCATGATCCCGCTCATCATTGCCGAGACCGGCGATGGTGCTGCAGGATGAGCTTCCGGCAACCACACATGCACGGGAACAAGACCAGCTTTGGCGCCAAAGCCCGACAGGGCAAGAAGGAATGCGGTAGTTGCCCAGAAAGGTGTGAGGGGAGCGCCACGCATGGCATCGAATGTGAATTGCCAACTGCCACCCTGCAATACCCCGAAACAGAGCAGGATGCAGACGGCGCCAACGTGAGCCATAATGAGGTACAAAAAGCCAGCCCGGCGGATCTCCGGATTGCGATGATGGGAAGTCACAAGAAAATACGAGCTGAGCGCCATCGTTTCCCATGCCACCATGAACATGTAGGCATCGTCAGCGAGCATGACTACCGCCATACTCGCAAGAAAGATGTGATAGTGCATGCCAAGCAATGCAGGGGCTGTGCCTTCGCCCGAGCGGAAGTAGCCTGCCGCAAACGTTGAAATGCCAGCGCCCGCCAATCCCAGTAACAAGAGAAAGAAGCTGGACAACACATCCAGACGAATATGAAAAGGCAGATCCGGGAGACCAAGAGGAAGAATGACAGTCTGGGGAGGCTGTCCCGCGACCAGGAAAAGTCCGGCGAGGAGGGCGACGCCGAGACACAGCAAGCCTCCGACTGGAAAAAGCAGACGCGCAACGAATCGTACGCTGTGAGGCCGCAGGAACCCCACAAGCCCCAGAATCATCCATGCCCCTACCAGCAGCAATATGAAATGGAGATCATGGACAGTCAAAGTCTCTGCTAGTCCGGAGATCCAATTATATGCACTCACTAACAAATCTCTCTCGCCTCCGCCTAACGATGATCAAAGCGTTGCATGCTCATCGAGCCGACTCTCCCTGATGGACGAAGGGCATTCCATGTGCAGATGGAGCGGCATTGAAGTTCAAATCGTTCCAGTTATCACCTGCCTGCCTCAATGGTACTTTTGTCCATTTCATCCAGCAGCCCTAGCGCCTCTTTGAGGTTCTTTTGAAAGTAGCGACGCATGAGAGCAAGAACCTTGATGATGATCGGGTCCCGAACCGAATAGAAGACCTGGTTCCCGACCTTGCGATTGACGACAAGGTGCTTCGCCCGGAGTACGCCCAGATGTTGCGAGACATTCGCCTGTTCCATCCCAAGCTTTCCTATGAGCTCGCCCGCTGAGAGCTCTCCATTCTCCAGCAGCTCAATGATCGCAATCCGTGTCGGGTGTGCGAGTGCCTGAAATATTTCGGCCTTAAAGCGGCGCAACGAGTCTGGCATGGCTTGCTCCCATCCATGTGAATATTCGATCCTTCGCATATATTATGCCATGTCGGACCTGAGGAGACCACTATCGGTGACAATACTGTGTATCTTTATGTTTCAGAGAGGAATACACCCAGCATCCCGACTGCGGCAAGCGGGACTTGTGGCAATCCCGGCCTCGCGAATCGATCAGCCGCGCCGGAAATATCGATCCCCAGGGCAAGTGAGCTCCGCGACATCAAAAGGAAGGGATACAGGTAGGTACTGGCAGTCCTTGAAAACCTGCTTAAATGCCCCAAAAGATTCATAACTGCAGCAACTCACCCATAGGTCAGCTGCCAAAGTGTCGATCGGCGAATGGGTGCTCAGGACTGCGTGTACCCAGGCTCAGAAATGGCAGGACGATGGACTTTTGGAAGTGCCAATGGCGGTTAATGTATCAGCGGTCCAGTTCCACTGCCAGAAAGGCGTCTGCGAACTGATCAAAAGAGTCCTTGTGGAGACTGGGCTGTCCCCTCAGCTTCCGCTGGTCGCCTTTTGGTTTGATGCGGCTTCACGAAAGCATTGACATCATCCTGCAGACTGGATGAGCACGTCATCGCCAATACGCTCGTCGAGCCGCGTGCGCAGACCCGTCTCAAGTTTTCCGACTTTCAACGAATCTCGGGCTATACAGAAGTAATCCATGTGGACGAAAAACGTCAGGACTCTATCGGAGCTGCTCCGCAGGAATAGCCGTTGCGCAGTAAATGGAACTAGAGCGGAGCAGGTCGGATAGAGCGGTTTGAAGGAAGGCGCTGATGCGGCGTGCGAGGATGCTTGGCTATGGGTTTTTCATTCGCTGGGATGTGGCGAGGCAGTCGGAAGAGGGGTCCGGAGTTGAGTGGAGGCCCTCTGCAACAGGCACAACCGATGCGGGCAGACGTTACGGCACGCAGTGTTGTGCGGATGAAAAGCGTTATTTTCGGGTTTGAGGCTGGCAGTCATCCGCTCAAGAAGGCGCATGCGCCCATGGCAGCGAGGGCACTTCCATAAGGTGGGCTGTGAGTGAAAAGGAGTTTCGTCTGGAGGAGCCTGGTTAAGCAGGTCGCGGCAGAGCGGCAGGATGCGGGTTCGTCTGCGATTGGAGAGGAAGCCGAAATAGCGGATGCGCGGAAAGCCTCGCCGCAGGACATGCTGGACGAAACGACGCAGGAACTCTTCGGAGGCAAGTGTCATGGTGCGCTGCTTGCTGTGGTGAGCATAGTCCTTCCAGCGGAAGCAGACCTCGGAAGCTGAGACCGAGAGCAGGCGATGGTTGGACGTGAGAGTCGATATCCTTGCCGCCGATTCCTGGCGGATAACGGGCAAACCGGAGGTCATCCTCAGTTGGCTATATCAAGGCCGATGCACTCACTGAACACAATTTGGACACTCCCTCGCGGATAAGTCCCCGGAAACGTTAGGTCTCTATCGGGACTGCCCCGGCAGACAAGGCAGGATTGAGCCCGGTTATCCGGCCGGGGCAGTTTCGATAGAGGCGTTTGAACTGAGCCGCTGGCGTTTGCGGCGGCTGCGGTGATCTACCTATGCATTTTCA